>Ga0233442_1001292_pt1 | contig 19490 bp, 19 predicted proteins | sample SI_123_September_3_FD_182789 | JGI IMG/M metagenome (GOLD analysis project Ga0233442, IMG submission 182789) | Seawater microbial communities from Saanich Inlet, British Columbia, Canada - SI_123_September2016_150_MG | ecosystem: Environmental > Aquatic > Marine > Inlet | place: Canada: British... | reverse complement strand
ATTAAATTGAGGATTGTTACTTCTAATTAGTTCAGCTTTTTTTATAGTCTTGTCAGTTGATAGACCGTCAATTACAACATATTCAATATTTAAATATGTTTGTCTTACAACGCTTTCCATTGTTCGTTCGATGTCTAATTCATTGTTAAAACATATCGTAATTATGCTTATTTTGCCTTTCAACTTTATCTCCTGAAAAACTGTAAATTGTTAGACTGTTCACCTAAGTAAAAACAACTAAAACACCTAACATGTATAATTTTATTTATCAACCCAATTCAAAATCATCATTTTTTGTCAGATTGAAGTGTTTTTCACTTGGGATAAGTTTAACTCGCTCGAAATAAGAAATTTTAGATTGTTGTGTTAAATTGTTGGGGCACTATATTTCGTTTTTTCAAGAAGTACTGCAACTTCTACATAACTTTGACTGGAAGCGTTATTTGAAATAAAAACTCCAAATAAAAACTTGCCTGGCTCATAATTAAAGATCGATTCTAATACCTCAATTAAATAATGCTTCCTATTTAGTGTCGGAATACAAATACTTATTACCTAACTTATAAATTCTAAACAATCTCTTTATTTTTGAATATATCTTCAATCGTTTTAGACATTCCAACATCAAGTGGGTATTCAGGCCGCCATCCTAAATCAAGAAGACTCTGAATATCCGCTTTTACATTCATCAGTTCTCCTCTACGATAAGGTAGGACCCCAAAATTTAACTTTGTTTTTGACTTAAAAAAACTAACATCAAACTCTTTTTTTATTAACTCAATGTATTCCTTCAGGGTTGCTTGAGCACCATAACCAACTTCGTATTGATAGAAATCTCGCTTAAGCAATGAAACTCTATTAATCACTGTATTAAAAGCACTAACAACATCAGAAACATGTACAAAATCCCTCTGCTGATCTCCTTTTGTAAAATCAACTGATTCAACATTTTTCATCAGTTTAAATAACAACCAATACAAAAATTTATTTTTATCATCTTTGGGACCGTACATATGTTCTATTTTTAAATTAACAACACCTATTTTATCCTTATAACGCCTCAACCATTCAACAAATTGGCTTTTAGCAAAGGTATAGTTACTTAAATCTTTGGGCATTAAAGTGTCTGCATTAATAAACCATTTAACGTCATTTAATAGAGCTAAATTAAGAATTTTTAAACCGTAATTTAAATTATCATCAACAACTTTGCATAAACTATCACCATTCCTTCCATAGTTACATGCGGTATGAATGATACAATCAAAGCTTTTCTCTTTAAACACTTTTTCAAGGGATTGTAAATCAACGTCATAACTTGTTACTTGATTAATGTGCTCTTCAATACGCCAAACATTAGAGGTAGAACGCTTTAAAATGGTAACTTGATTACCTGCTTTCAAAAGAGACTTCACTAAATAACCTCCCAAAAAACCTGTAGCCCCTGTGACTAAAACATTCATTCAACCCCTCTCCTCTTAGCTTGAAGTTCCAGCTCTGTTCTCAAGCTATTCCATTTCATATCCTTATCAGAAATTAAATACTCGATACCTTTTTCTTTAGGAATTACATCAAACATATCAATACCGCTTTCAAAGCCTGCTTTATAAGCATCGGGAGACATGTTTATATAAGAAGTATTGTCTTCTAGAGTTAAAATTCCATGAGCAAAATATTTAGGGATAAATAAAGCATGTTCAGATTGACTGGACAATTCTTGTAAAAAAACCTCACCAAAGTAAGGACTGCCTTTCTTTAAACAAACACAAACATCCAACAATCTACCTGCAATACAATAAATCATTTTATCTTGACCATATTGACCCGTTTGGTAATGCAAACCTCTTACTGTATATTTGTGCTCTGAATGAGTAACATATATTTCCTTAATATTACCAATATCCTCAAATAATTCTGCTCTATAAACCTTTGTCATTGTTCCTCTAAAATCTACAAAAGGTTTATAAAATATTTTTTTTAGACCCTCTACAATGACCTCTTCACCTATCTTCATTAAACATACATCTCATATATTCATTAATTTCATTCAAGCAAATGGTTTGCATATCTTGTTTATTTAACCAGGCTTGGTGCCAAGTTACGATACGCTCAAGCGTCTGCTCCAATCGCCAGGTTGGATGCCAGTTTAGCCTGGACTTAGCTTTAGATATATCCAACTTTAAATAACCCGCTTCATGGGGATGAGCATTATCATCTAGATGCCAACTTGATCCTGGCCACTGGTTTACCATATGATTAAGGATCCAATCAACAGGTTTAGCATCTTCATCAAAAGGTCCAAAATTCCAGCCTTCAGAGTATTTTCCTGGAAATTGGTATAAATTCTGTGCCAAAACCAAATAGCCAGACAAGGGCTCTAATACATGTTGCCAAGGGCGCGTTGAAGCAGGATTTCGAATAATGACCGCCTGGTGTTGTTCAAATGCCCTAAGAATATCGGGAATTAGTCTGTCATCAGCCCAATCACCGCCACCAATTACGTTGCCCGCTCTTACTGAGGCAAGTCCTACACCTTGGTCTTGTAAAAAAGAACGCCTATAGGCTGAGGCAACTAGTTCTGCGCAACCTTTACTACTGCTATAAGGATCATGACCGCCCATTGGATCACTCTCTTTATAACCTTCAAAGCGCTCATCATTCTCATAACATTTATCCGTTGTAATATTTACAATGGCTTTTAAATTGGCGCAGCTCCGTGCAACCTCCAATACCTTGGCCGTACCGATAACATTCACTTCGTAGGTTTCTATGGGCGCATTATAAGAGTATCTTACTAATGGCTGTGCCGCCATATGTATTAAGATATCAGGATTAAAAGATGTCATGCATTCATAAAGCGTATCTTGATCTCTAATGTCGCCAATTTTTGAATCAATTATCGAATCAATTTTTGCTTCATTAAATAACGAAGGATCTGTTGATGGGCTTAATGCATAGCCTTTAACAATAACACCTAAAGAGTGTAGCCATAAAGCAAGCCAGCTACCTTTAAAACCTGTGTGCCCTGTTAAAAAAACCCGCTTTCCTTGCCAAAATTCTTTCCCAATCATTTAAATTACCAAGTTTTCCATGGAGCGTTACCTTCATTCCACAGCTCCTGAAGATACACCTTATCTCTCAATGTGTCCATAGGCTGCCAAAACCCTTCGTGTGTAAATGCCATTAGATGCCCATCTTTAGCTAGACCTTTTAATGGCTCTTGCTCCCAAGTGCAACTGTCATCAAAAATACGCTCTAGCACCTTAGGAGAAAGAACAAAAAAACCACCGTTAATTAAGGCACCGTCACCTTTGGGCTTTTCTGTAAACTGCTTTATTTGATTATCCCGTATATCTAATGCACCAAATCTACCTGGCGGATAAACAGAAGTTAGAGTTGCGTCTTTACCGTGTTTCTTATGAAATTCTACCAACTCTGAAATATTAACATCTGACACGCCATCGCCATAAGTAAAACAAAAGGCCTCTTCATTTTTTATATACCTTGCAACCCTGCCCAATCTACCTCCAGTCATAGAGTTATCACCTGTATCAACCAAAGTAATAATCCATGGCTCTGCACGCTCTTGATGCACCTCCATGGAGTTTGTTGTCATATTAAAGGTAACATCAGATTGATGCAGAAAATAATTAGCAAAATACTCCTTAATGATGTAACCTTTATAACCACAACATATTACAAAATCATTAATACCGTGCGAAGAATACATTTTCATGATATGCCATAAAATAGGCTTTCCGCCAATTTCCACCATAGGCTTTGGCTTAATATTTGTCTCCTCACTTAAACGAGTTCCTAGGCCGCCTGCCAAAATTACAGCTTTCATAATTCACACCCTTTATTTGTTAAAACTTCCTTTAGCACTGGAGCCAAAACCTTAGTACAGTATTTATTTTCTACAACACTCCTGCCAGCCGCACCCATAAGCTCTCTTCTTTCAAGATTATCCACTAAAATATTCAGATATTTTAACCAGTCATCTGAGGTTTTAGCTAGAAATCCATTTTCACCGTGAGCAATAACCTCTTTATTAGCCCCTATATTGGAGCCAATAACTGGAAGTCCGCATGCCATATACTGTATCAACTTATAAGCGCACTTCCCCTCTTCCCAGGGAGAATCTGACAGAGGCATAATTCCAATATCAAATTCCTGTATTAACGTAGATTCATTTTTTTCACACCAGGGGATGCATTTTATATTTACATTTGGATGTTCTATTGTAGCCCCGACCACATGAAGCACTAGTGGTACACTTTCAGACATTGTCACCAATATATCTAATATAGGCAATAAATAATGCACTGTATATGGCGCACCAATCCATCCAATAATAATAACGTTTTTGCTATTTTTTTTCTTTATTGTATAATGATCTAAATTGACTATTGTCGGCAATAATTTTACTTTTTTAGCGCCCGCATTCCTAGCATAATCTAATAAAAATTCATTTCCACAAACTACACATGATGACATGCCCATAATTTTAGCAATTTTATTAGGAATAAAGCTTTTTCTATAATTAAGAAAGGTGGCGTCATCATAATCTACAATATATTTTTTTTTCGCTAGTAAAATAAATCTTTCAAACCAGGCAGGGATCTTTGGAAATAATTCCTTTTCAATCCATAAAATATCATATTTTCTAATATTGGTTAATACTAACATTCTCGAAAGATATGAGAAGGCTATACGGATTAAAGAGGGCCTTCTTCCTGAATAAATAGTCTTAATATAATCTTTGTAAAGCAGAGGGGAGACGGTAATATCCACCCCTTCCGATTCAAGATAAGGAATATACTGCATAAATCTAACCCTGCTGCTAGATCCATCCCTATGGTATCGACACAAAATTAAAACTTTCATAAATTACCTCTTTCGAAGCACATACTTTATTTCATAACATGGAAAAATATAACAAAGATTTTCTTCATAAAATTCCTTTAAATAAGTGGTTAGATTAAAAATAAATCCTAATATTTTTTTAAATGCATGTCTACCATAAAAAGGCCTGCTTGACTTAAAAACAATGTTAACAGACTCAAGATTGAACATCTTACTTTTTTGATAATCTGGAACCTTTCTCTTAAAAATTAAATCATTTGCTAGATATGACATAGTGTACAAACCAAAAAACGCTTTATGTGTATAATCTGAATAAAAATGAGGATTAGAAAAATGTGGAACTATAATCTCAACCTCCCCTCCAACCTTAACAACCCTAGAGAGTTCTGCGATCAATAGTGATAAATTAGATATATGCTCAACAAAATGTGATGTATAAATTTTATCAATACTTTTGTCAGGAAGCTTTTTTAAAACTTCAAACACATCTCCAACAATATCTACGCAAGGATAATCCAATATATCGATACCTATAAAATGATCTTTTCCCTTATTCTTTCCACAACCCAGCTCAACTACCACCTTCTCCATGAGAGGTATCTTGTCAATTAAATTATTTTTATCTTGCACGTTTTTCCTTCTAAAGTTTAAATAAATTTTTAACCAACCTCAAAATAAACAAAACAACTTGAAATTTCTTATTTGATTCGGTTTTTAGTTGAATTAAAAAATTTTCACATAGGCCTTTTGCTAAGTTTGTATTGGACACCCCCTTTATAGAAAATCTACCTGTAATAACGTCAGCTGAAGCACCGATAGCATCGGAATTAAATAATCTTTTAATGAATAATGCATCAGCAGAAATTTCATAATTGGTAGAATACATTCCAATTTTTTTATGTACATCTGCACGCACAACCATTCCTAAACTGTGCGCATTCACCATTGCATGAGCACCCTTCCAGCCTGAATTAGGTCGCATACCCTGCCTCAACCTCATGTCTCCCATCCATGTGGAGGTAATTAAATAATCAACCTGGTTGCTAATTAGGTAATTATTTACAATTTCAGAAATCACGCCAGGAAATAAAATATCATCCGCCCCCATAATTATATAAAATTCTCCACTTATTACGCTAATTGCCTTATTCATAGCGTCATATATTCCATTATCTAATTCACTAACCCAGTAATCTATGTCAGTATTATATTTTTCAAGAATGCTCACTGTTCCATCTGTCGATAATCCATCAATTATTACATATTCAATATTTGCATAATCTTGTAAAAGGACACTTTTAATTGCTCTCTCAATATATTGTTCCGCATTGAATGTTACGGTAATAATACTAATTTTTAGCTTTTCGCTCAAGCTTCCATTCCTTGTGGTAAAAAAGATCTAAATTTACAATAAATCCGCTTCATTGTAAACAATTCTGGTTCCATTTTCCTCAAACTCTATATCTAAACAATATAAACCATCCATAGCTTCTATCACTGACTGTTTGTCTTTTGCATTCACAAAAAACATGAGAAACCCCCCTAATCCAGCGCCTAGTAGCTTACCACCTATAGCTCCAGAATCTATCGCTAACTTATAATATGAATCAATTTGATCAGATGATATAAGCTTTGAAACCTCTTTTTTTAACATCCAATTTTCATGCAATATACGGCCAAATCGATCATCGCCAATCGGTATGGACTCCTCCAATGGTCTAACTAACTCTTTCATTTTTTTTAAAGTATTAAATTTTTTCAAGGTCTCAGATTCTTGGACTTTTAAGATCTTGCTGGCATTTCTTTTAATATTGGTATAAAACAAAATAATTTTCGTTTCTAAGATCTCTCTTTCATTTTTCGTGCAAGATGCTGGAGTTACATCAACTCTTCCATCTGAATGAAAATCGATGACATTCATGCCGCCATATGAACAGGAGAAATGGTCCTGACTCCCCATAGATCTACCTACCATACCAACTTCCACCTTATATGCCATCTCTGCTAAGCTATGCTTATCAACTTTTTTACCAATAAGCTTGCACAATGCATTCAACAATCCAACTGCAAAAGCGCTAGAAGAACCCAGCCCTGTTTGAGCAGGAATATCAGAAAAAGTTGAAATTTCAATAGGAAAGTTAATATTTAACATCTTAAGAGATTCTCTTACAATTGGATGCTGGATTTCATCAATTGAATTGCAAAACTCAGGAGAGCTCCAATTAATACGGTATTTATACTCAACAATGCATGTCTGTCTTTTAACCAAAACATACATATACCTATTAATTGATGTACTAATAACCCTACCCGGCTCTTTTTTATAAAATACTGAGAGATCCGTTCCTCCCCCAACAAAACTAATTCTAAATGGTGTTTTAGAAATAATCACGACAGCCTTGCTTTCAAAAAATCAACAGATTGAAGTAATGTAGGATAATAATAAACACCCTCTGGCATAGTTAATTCTTTCACACTCTTCCCAATAATAATACCTGTAGAGCCTGCATTTTGAGCAGCTTCAGCATCTCTAAAATCATCCCCTATATACACTGTCCTATCTAGTCTAAACGAGTGATCCATGGAAGCCTTGAGTAACATGCCAGGTTTTGGCTTACGACAAGCGCAATCATCCTCCCAATGATGTGGACAAGTATAGATATCTAATATCTTAATTTTACTCAGGGTGAAAAACTTTAGCATATTATCGTGTATATAATCAACCTCATTCTGAGTAACTAATTTTCTTCCTATGCCAGCCTGATTGGTAATTATAATAAAGCTGAAGCCACATTTGGAAAGCTCTTTCATAGCCTCAATCGTATCATCAATCCACTCGAAATTCTTCCATTCAGTAATATAACAACCTTTTTTTGCCTTCTTATTAATCACCCCATCTCGATCAATTAAGATTATTTTTTTATCCAATAGATACTTCTTTGTCAAGCCCCATCTTTTAGGATCTGAAATACTGTAATAATTATCGTGTTGTATCAAAACATTGCACTCTTGTTGACTTACTAAATTCTTAATAATTTCAGAAAAATTAGAGTTTTTATCAGTAAATGATAAAAACATCCTATCTCTTTCAATTATCATATAACCTATTTCGACATATTTCAGTGTATCACTTCTGTTGTTATCATATTTTTCAACCATTCCATGGTTGTCAATTTTGATATTTCCAGGTGATTTTTTCACCACTGTTAAGGTAATTGAGGTATTGCGCCTTACATGAGTCAAGTTAATTTTAGATAAAGAAAATACAGAAAAATTATCTGAATATAACAAAAGAAAGTTACTATGCATTAACCTTCTACTTTCCCAAATTCTTCTGCCAGTATCCCAACCTATAGGGCCGTCAGAGTATTGTATTCTCCAGCCGAATTGATAACCATCTTTAAAATAATCCACAATTACTTGGGACAAATATCCTGTTAACAACAAAAAATCTCTAATTCCTTGTTCGCTAATTTGAGTTAGCAAATGCCATAAAAAAGGCTTGCCATTACAATCTACCATTGGTTTGGGAGTAGAGATTGTATACGGATGCAATCTAGTGCCCAAACCTCCGCATAAAACTACAGCTTGTGTTGGTCGCTTCATACTGACTATTTCTTTGAAATAATATAATCAACAATCGAAAGAATCCAAGTCTGATGAGCACTTTCGACATGATTGTAACTCATGCTATTAGCCCACAGATTTACATCACCCATTAGGCTAAGGCTATTATTCTTATTAAACCCCGTAAGTGTAATTACAGTCAAACCTAAAGAATTGGCTTTTTGCGCGGCATTTAACATGTTTTGTGACTCCCCACTAGAGCTAATTAAGATAACAAGATCCATAGGGTCTGCATAAAACTCAATTGCCATTGAGTGGCATTCACTATACCCATAATCATTTGCAAAACAAGTTAAAGTAGCTGCATCAGAGAAACTGACAGATCTAATTCCTGCAGCTTTTGTCAAATCAACCACACAATGGCTTGAAATTGCCGAACTCCCACCATTTCCTGCAATAATAACCTTTCCATTATTCTTATTGGTTTTTTCTATAAGTTCGGCAATGTGAATCAGATCAAAGTCTTTTGCATGACTACAAATACTTCTAATATCATCAAAATATTTTTCAAAGTAACTCATGTTAAAAGTTTAAAGTTTAAAGTATGGATAAGGAAATCCTCCTGCAAAATGAACTATATTACTACTATCAATAGCATCTGAAACAGATTCTTTATACCTAGGGCCAAAAATATTATTAGTTACAAACATTGGAAGCTTTTGGGAAGCTTTTCGATATAGTTTACCCTTAAAGCCTTTATATGTTCCAATAAGGTCCTTATAATTATTAGACAAATGATAAAACATTTGATAATTATACTGTTTATCCATTGATAAAAACATGTCATTATTATCTGCTATCCACCATACTGGAGTCTCTTCATTGTTCATAATAGCTGTATCCTCGCACCATTTTGTAGAGTCATCAAAATAAAATTGTCGCAATAAATCGGCTATTAAACTACTATTGAAATACATTACACCTCCATTAATACCCTTTATTTTATTATTTATTGTGCCAGTATAAGGATTTTGTTGCATGTGGTTAGTGTGGGGTATGCCCCAAACGTGCTCACATATATATTTATATTCATTGGAATTAATAGGGTTTTCTACTGCAGAAAATCCAACATTGTCATCAATAAGATCATCAAAAATATTTGGACAGTTATCTGAAATAAATATGTCAAGATCAAGCATTAATATATGCTCATATTTTTTATATAGCCCTGGAATTAAAAGCTTTTGAGACATTAAATTATGCCTAAAATTGGGGTCTGGAGGCGTATCATGAACTATTAGATCCGCGTTACATTTATCTGAATATTTTTTTAACATTGGGTAAACTTCAATCAAATGTCTCTTAAAAAAACTTGAAATACAAAGAACCACAATACACTTATTTTTTGTCATTATTATTTGATAAAGTCCATTAATATCTCACCATAATACAATCATATTCAATAATAGCCAACGATTTTTCATCTCTACTTACAGGATATAAGCCACTTACAAGGAAGCTATTTTCCTCATAAAGCTTTAATGAATCATGATAATTCATCATATCGTCATAAACTTCGATCAATGAAATTTCACTTTGAATAGATACAATATTCTTTAAGATTCCCTTTGCACCTTTAAATACGTAACTATCATATCCTTGTGTGTCCATTTTTAAAAATATTCTTTTAAAACCGAACTCTTCTATTTTAGATGGCATAATTTCATCCATTCTAAACACATCAACATCTTCAGAATAAACCTCAAAATCATTTAAATTGTATTTTGTTTCAAGAAGCCCACCCTTCTTCACTTTAAGAAGTGAAGAAAAAACACTATTTTCAGGGAATACATTCATTGCCATTGTTGAAGTTGAGTCACCTAGTCCACATTGAAAAACATGCCACTTTTCATCTTTTGCGCTTGCTTCTATGAGTTTTTTATAAGATACATTACATGGTTCAAAGGAAAAAATATGTCCAGAGAATCCTAACCCTCTAATATATTTTCCATATTGACCAGTATTAGCACCAACATCCAGTATGCAATCAATGTTTTTTAATTCTAGAATATTTTTTAAGTGTTTTTTTAGATTATTATTAAAATCTCTAATTAAAATAATTTTATACCCAAGCCCACTGTTTATTTTGACAATATTTACGCCAATCTTGTTTAGCCCTTCTAACAAATGAAATTTTATCCTAGTAAACATTGATACCTTTTTTGTTTTAATTTATTTAAAAATATGAGGTACTATTTATCACCCCAAAATCTCTGACAATTTTTTTTAACAGTCACTTTTTACACCTAAAAACCTATATAGTTTATAGATTTTTTTTGCAATCTCTTTACAAACTTTTTAATGTTTTATAATTATTTTTTTTATACATTTTTTTAATTGTTTATTGAACTCATCTTGTCCATATTTATCAATAACTTCATACCCTTTACCTATATTTGCTGCAACTGTTTTTTCAGTATTGAGAATAATTAACATCTTTCTTGCTATATCTTTAGGATTATTTGGGTTAACAAGCAAAGCAGCTCCCTTTGTTTGCTCTGGCATTGCATAAGCATTACTACATATTAGTGGACATCCTAGCATTAACGCTTCAAGTGGGGGTATGTTTGTTGGACCGATAAAAGAGACAAACACTGTAGCTATTGAATTTTTATATAAAGATGCCATTTCATCATCATTTACATATCCCAATATACTAATATTTTCAATTAATTCAAGATTTTTTATTTTACTTACTACTTGATTATAATTATTTTCCTTCGATCCAGCCAACACAAGATGTATATCAAAACCTTTATTTTTTATAATTTTTACCGCATCCAATAAGTTTATATGGTTTTTATGTTCCCAAAATTGAGCTGGATAGAAAAAATACTGATCAGGCAGTTTATATTTCTTTCTTACATCAATATTGGCAACTCTTTTGAGATACATTGGAGGAACGAAAGATTGAACAAAAATTTTACTTTCATCAATAGCATACGACTCGATTACATGTTGTTTACCAACGTTGGAATCGACCAAAATTCCATCTACCTGCTTACACATCATTGAATAGTGTAAATCTCTTTTCTCCTTAACCCTTCCTTGATACTCTTTAAAATGTCCTTCATATCTATGCATTAAATCATGAATTGTGGATAGTGATTTTTTATTAGTTTGGTAAGATGCGGCATCTTGACTTGGGTAAATAACAAGACTACATTTGCTAAGATTTATCTTTTTAACCATAGGGTTAAGAAACGATGAAAATCTTCTAACCCCCTCTGAAGTTCTATCAAGAAACCTGTAAACTCTATTCAGTAACTTTAGGTATTTAGGATTACTTACTTTAATAACATCAAAATTATCAGGAAGTCTTTGATACCAGGCATCGTCATAAATAAAAGCAATAATTTTATATTTCTTACAGTCTAGAGATTTTAGCGCACTTATAATTGAAAGATTATATTGATATGTGCCGCCCCCATAAGGTTTTCCCGATAAACAAATACCTAAATAAATCATATTTTTATACATTGAATTTTACTAAATTTATTTTAAAAACAAAATTTTTCACTATTCTTTAAGTTGTCACTTAAAAACATTCCGTTACCATTAAGCACTAGCTACTTATGCATAGGGTAAAAGGGGCTAGCGCCAATATTGCAACTTTTCAGCTCTCTAATCGCCTCTTTTGCAGATTTCGCACACTCATCTTTTATTATTACATATATTCAATAAATATTATCGCAATACTCAGTTTTATTTAACGGCAGGGTGGTCATGCCTATATCTTTTAATCATTCCACTTACCCTTAGCTCTTTTTACAAATTTAACAACTAGAGCGGCTTTTTGTCTAGATAAATTATGTGCTAAAAAAATATTTATATAACCTTTAAAATTGTGACTCTTATTAAATAACTCTACAAGTTTATTTGTTTCGACGCCTTTCAAAATAAATAAGAAAGTATTTTTTATACTAAGAAGATTAGAATTGTATTTATAAATAATATTGTCAACCACCTCCATAGTTTGCTTACTAGAAGCCTCTTTTTTTATTAAGTTAAAAAAATCGGGTATACCTCTTGCAACTACATCAAAGTAGTACGTATCATATGTTTTTTCTGACGCCCTTAAAGCCACTATTTTATCTTCATAAGAACAAATATTCACTTCCATACCTCTCTCATACATTTTTAAGAAAGTAATCCAAAAGCTTGCATATGCATGATAAGTATCCATAAACTGATCAAAAACAGACTTATCATATATCGACTTCTTTACTAACAGTGATCCAAATGGTAACAAATACACTAAATGATCAAATTTTTCTAGAGTGGATAAATTTCTACAATCAAACACAGGGTTATGCTCCGAGATAAATTTTTCATGTGCATCCACATGTTCACCGCTAAGAGCTAGTAAATCAGGCTCGTTTTTCTTTGTAAAGGCGAGTAACCCTTCAATACCAGATGTAAGAAAATCATCATCACCAAGTAAAAGTACATATTTTCCAGATGCCATACTTATTACTTTCAACATGTTTTCATCAATACTTACTTTTTTAAGTTGTGAAAAGTAAGTATTATTAATGTCATATTTATATAAATAATCTTCGATAAAACTGTAATTTTCATCCGAATTATTATTTGATATACATATTTCAATACTTTTTTTATCATTTGGTGCATGTAATAGAATTGAGTCGAGACATTTTTTTAACATTTTCGGTCGATTAAATGTTGGGATACATATGCTAATTACTATACTCATACTATTTTATAACGTAAATTATTTCTTAAAATATAATCAAGCACAGGAGTTAGTCTTCTATACTCTTTGTTTTCAGACTCCTGACCCCAGCTTATTATTAATTCCTTATACTCCCCCTTGGTATAATAAAAATCAATAAAACTATCTATCCTATTATCAAAAGGGCTTGCAGTAGATGCTATCACCTTATGCCCTAGAAACGCGGATTCTACAGCTATACTGCCATGATGAGTAATACATAAATACATGCCGAGTATTTTCTGCATCTCTTTTAAATCTATAAATGGTGAGACAAAAGATACATTTTTTTTATTAGTCTTGACTATTGCTTCATTATTTAAATCGCTTAAATCTATGGAGTAATCATGACTTAATTTGTCAATATATTTTAATTCAGAAGGATAGCAAAATTTTGTTTTTACTAACATTTCAGGATGAGGTCTAATATATACATCCAATCCACACTGCAAACAAATATCTATCGTTTCATTTTGCCATTCATTGATATCTAAAAATTCATCAATTCCAAATGCATATTGCGCATCTGCAAAACGGTGCATGAATAAAACTACAGCTCTTCTTGTTGTGCCCTTCAAACCCTCTACGACATAAAATTTATTTCTTTTACTGAACGCTTCATTTGTTAAAAGACTTGCATCGACTGTTTTATCTATAATTCCACTTATTAAATCTTTAGCTTTAGAATAACTCTCTTTGTCATAATTCACCTCTTTATTGAAGTCAACATAATGATGCTCCAACTCTAGATATCGGCCAGATTTGTAATCATGATGAAATTTATATTTGCCCCTTGTATACCTAACTTCTATTGATTTTTTATTTGTCAACAATCTTCTAAATGCATTATTTATATATATTGCATCCGTAATCCAGTGATATTTAACAGCTCCAATCCATTTGCAAATACCACTTAATAGAATTATACCGATCCAAATAGCAATTAAATATGCTGTATACACAGTCAAGATAGAATGGAACCTAAGGCTATCCTCTAAAATTGCCCTTGAATATCTCGACCTCATAACAGAGGATAACAAAGCATCTCCAACATACACTTTATTCAAAGTTGAGCGCTTAATAATAGCTATATACACACCCCAAGGAGTAATCATCCTTAAAAACAAAAAAAGAGGGGCTATCATAACTAGAAGCATGATGAAAACTGCCAATAAAAAGATGCTTAATAATAAATTTATAATTAGATTAGGTGCATCCACTTTTAAATGTTCCAGGAGCCCTCTAAAAAAAAACTTTAAAAAAACTATTGGATTTAAATAAAAAACTATTTTCGCCTTAAAGGCATCCTGATGCAGTCTTTCACTTTTAAGGGTACCCCCCTCATATACGAATAATATATTCATTGTTTGCAATCCTTTAAAAAAATAGTACTCAGTAAAAGTGGAATTTTCTCATAAAAAAGACATAAGAAGGTTCAAATAGAGACAGCACGTAAATCAGATTCATAAATCGTGATAATGCTCGTGCCAAGCACGCTCAGGTATTCCAATTTAAGCCTTATTAAAATTTATCTATATCCTCATATTTTATGATTTTAATAATACCATTTTCTTTTATTTCTACAATGAAGTCACAATTTTTTAAAGTCGAGAGTCTGTGTGCAATAATCAATATGGTCAAATCTTCATGTAGAGTTGCAATTGATTTCATTACCCTACTTTCAGTTTCATTGTCGAGAGAGCTGGTTGCTTCATCAAAAATTAAAACATCAGATTCTTTATAGAGAGCCCTGGCAATACCTATACGCTGACGCTGACCACCTGATAATCGAACTCCACTTTCCCCGACTAAACTCTGATAGCCAAACTCTAAATTTTCAACAATCTTAGAAATTTGCGCTTGACGCGCGGCTTTTTTCACTTTTTGGTGATCAATGTTTTCTTTTGATACTCCAAGAGCTATATTTTCCTCTATAGTTCCATCTGATAGAAAAATATTTTGTGGCACATGAGCAATATGACTTTGCCATGATTTAGTGTTGCTTTCATTAATTTCTATATTATCAATAAAGATATGCCCACATGTTGGAGTAATAAGCCCCATAATAATATCAATTAATGTGCTTTTCCCACTTCCAGTCTCACCTATAAAACCAACACACGCACCTCTAGGTATCTCTAAATTCAAATCTTTTAAAACCCATTTTTTATTATCCATATAGGAAAAGCCAACTTTTTCTATCTTAATACTCTTCTCAAAATCCATTGCTTTTAATGATGACTGTGATGTAGAAACAGGAAGATTTTGATCTAATAAGTCTATTACATCCTTAAATGATGCCTCTGATCCTTTAATATTAGTATAGGCACTATAAGACTGTTGCACAGCTGGGAGTAGCCTTTGAGCTCCAAGAGCAAGAGCCCCCAACATAGGAATTACAAGATCTGTACCACTTTCACCTTGTGTCATTTTATATGCTATAACTATAATAAAAACCATCCCTAAAGACTCCACAATATAACGTGGACTACCACTAATAAACTGATTACTTCCTGAAGCTTGTCGTAATGGTAGGTCAGAGTCTCTATATAATTTACAATAAAACTCTTGACTTCCATCTAATAGCACATCTCGTATCCCTCCTAACCCCTCTTGTAAAGATTTGATCATTAAATTTGATTTCTCAGAAATGCACTGACTATTCTCTTTAAGCTTTTCTCGTGTGTAGTAAATAACACCTAAATAAAGAAAGCCAAACCCTGTAAAGATCAATAATGCTGCTTTTGTATTTATTATCAATAGCGCCGATGTTATGCCTAAAAATAATATGGATGAGCTGAGTAGAGTCATAACTGGAGTTAATACGCCACTAATCACTGTATTTGTTTTAGTAATTATCCCATTGATAATTTCACTACTATTTCGAGCTATATGGACTGAATATTTTTGATACAAAGTTTTTCTGTAAATATCTATACTAAGATCGGCGCCAATTGCAAAGGATACCTTTATCATTACATATAACAAGAGTAGTCGCACCAATCCTGCTGACAATATTGCAATAATAAACATGATTGTTAGTGGTAGAATTAACTCACTTGGCCCGGATACCCCTAGCATATCAATCAAAGGCTGGGACAGTTGATGCTGATAAACATACTCAGGAGATGTCAATACGCCAAGAAAGGGGATTACTGCACCAATACTAACAACCTCCATTAATGAGGCAACAATCATTAATATAAGTAGAATTATTGATTGTTTTTTTCGTAAAAAAGATAAATGTCGCCAAAATTTAATTAGCATATTTTACCAAGACTCCTTATTTTTACCTAAATAATACATGAGCAATACACCCTCCCTCGGGGGAGAACCCTTCATATAAGTTTTTTTGTATACGATAAAATTTTTCGTATTATTTTTTTTCATAAAAATATCCGCCTTATTAACTCTTGAATTCGCATAACAAGTGCAATTTTAATTGTAATTAAATAGCCAGTTGCAATAAACTTTGCTATTTTCTTACCACAGGAAATTGCAATGAGTTATCAACAACTGACTAATGATGAACGATACCAGATAAAAGCGTGCTTACAACTACACATGAACCAAATTAGCATCGCTAAACTGTTAAATAGAAGTCCTGCAACTATCTCTCGCGAGATTAGGCGTAATACTGGCAAACGAGGCTATCGACCCAAACAAGCCAATGATCAAGCCACAGCACGTAGGCTTGGTGCTAAGAAGCACGTTAAGTTAACCGAGGCGCTCAAAGCTGATATTGTTCAATTAATCAAACAAGAGCTTAGTCCTGAACAGGTTTGTGACTATCTTGTATTGCACGGTAAAACTAAGCTGCATCATGAGACTATATATAGGATGCTGTTACAGGATAAGCGCAATGGCGGCACACTGTATAAACATCTTAGGCATTTGCATAAAAGCCATCGTAAGCGTTATGGCAGTTACGAACGCAGAGGGCGAATAAAAAACGCAGTCAGTATTGAACAACGCCCAGCCATTGTTGACTCTAGATCTAGAATTGGCGACTGGGAAGGTGATACTGTCATTGGTAAAAACCATAAGAGTGCCATCTATACACTGGTAGATCGTAAATCACTTTATACTGTTATTGTTAAGCTCAATGGCAAGAATGCCACTGAGTTGGTCGATAAGACCCTTAAAGTGCTAGAGCCAATGTCAAGCAAGATCCATACTATTACTTATGATAATGGCTTGGAGTTCGCTGAACATGAGCGCATGGCAAAGGCATTGGATGTTGATATTTATTTTGCCCATCCATACTCTTCTTGGGAAAGAGGCATTAATGAGAATACCAATGGTTTAATTAGACAGTACTTCCCAAAGGGTACTGATTTTAACAAGGTGACAAATTCACAGATTGAATTTGTCATGGAGCGACTCAACACTAGACCTCGAAAAACACGAGGTGGCAAACAACCTGTTGAGTTATTTTTAGGGAAGGCTATTGATTTATTAACGGCTTAGAAATAATTGCACTTAATGTGCGAATTCAAGACTTAAGATATTGTATTTTTTATAGTAAAAATACAAGGCATCTTCCCTTTCATTTTTTACATTTAAAAACTGCTCTTTAAATATACCTGATAATTTATATCCAGTTTTCTCTAAAACCTTTTGACTCCCTAGATTACCTTCATAAACGCAAGCTATTACCGTCTCCAATTTCAACACCTTGACAGCATATCCTGTTACCAGTGACACCGCCTCACTAGCATAGCCCTTACCCCAGGCAGAAGAATCTCCAATAAAGTAACTAATATTTGCATGCATATGATTGTAGTTTATAGGGCCAATTTTAATATTCCCTATATGCTTATTTGATGAAAGCTCCACTATAGCAAACAATATACTATCTCTAGACTTTGATGCTACCTTTACGAAAGATTTTATCTTACTCAGACTCTGTTTTTGCCACCTAGTTTCAAGGTATTGATTTACTTTTGGATCTTCCAGCCAAGATAAATACCTTAAATTGCAGTCATTTTGCTCTATATTACGTATTAAAACACTCTTGCCTACTACTTTCCTATCTACTCTCATTATTTACCTTATATCTAAATTAAAGCACCTTGAAATACTTCCAAATCAACAATACCTTTAATTTTCACTTGATTTTTTTTGAACAGCTAACTTAAAATCCCTCTAATTATAAGAAAGTCGATCACCTTGGTGGTGGATTCTTCTAACGACTCATTCTTAGTATCAATAATCAGCTCTGGATTGTCAGGTGCCTCATAAGGGGAATCAATACCTGTATAGTTCTTTATCTCTCCAGCGCGTGCGCGCTTATACAAACCCTTGACATCTCTTGACTCACAAGTCTCTAGACTAGCATTGCAGTAGATCTCAATAAAATCACCTTGAGGTAATAATTGTCGAACGAGATTACGGTCTTTTTTGAATGGACTAATGAATGCAGTCATGGAGATAATTCCGGCCTCCATCATTAGTTTAGCCGCTTCGCCAATTCTTCTAATATTTTCTTTACGGTCATCATCACTAAAAGTTAAATTTGATGATAGGCCGTGGCGGACATTATCTCCATCCAAAACAAAGGTTCTGCAGCCTAGATTATATAACTCTTCCTCAACGGAATGGGCGAGTGTTGATTTACCTGAGCCTGATAAACCTGTAAACCAGATAACAACAGACTTATGCTTATTTAGTTGAGTACGCCTAGCCCTGGTAACAGTAGCGTTATGATAAGCAATATTTAATACTGTTAATTTATCCATATAATGCAGACTCTGTAAGTATATACATTTGATTTCAAATCAATTCAAAGCAAGAATTTTAAAATTCTTTTTAATCTCTCGCCCACCCTTGCCCAAAAAAATACTGAGAATTCTTCTCCTTGATCTCATTATTACCATCAATAATATTAATTATTTCATTAAGATTGCCAAATATACTCCTAACTCCTAGCTCATTAAAAACATATTTTACAACTTCAAAATCTTCAGGATAATCTACTGTTATTCTATATTTTGACCAGTCTTTTTCTTGTGTGTATTGACTGCTTGTGTAATTATGATCCTGCCAAAATTGAAAGGTTACATGCTCTCTTAAGTGCGTGTCTTTTGCTTCTCTGTGGGCGCACTCCAAGGCACTCATACTAAATACCTCTACATCCGAACCATCTGGAAATTTACTTGTTTCAGGTGGGACAGTATTGGCACAATAATCAACATTATTATCTTTAAATTTTTGCACTACTTTATCAATGATTTCAGGATCTATAAGCGGGCAATCTGCA
>Ga0233442_1001283_pt1 | contig 19601 bp, 21 predicted proteins | sample SI_123_September_3_FD_182789 | JGI IMG/M metagenome (GOLD analysis project Ga0233442, IMG submission 182789) | Seawater microbial communities from Saanich Inlet, British Columbia, Canada - SI_123_September2016_150_MG | ecosystem: Environmental > Aquatic > Marine > Inlet | place: Canada: British... | reverse complement strand
CAGAAGAAGTTTCAGAAGAAGTTTCAGAAGAAGTTTCAGAAGAAGTTTCAGAAGAAGTTTCAGAAGAAGTTTCAGAAGAAGTTTCAGAAGAAGTTTCAGAAGAAGTTTCAGAAGAAGTTTCAGAAGAAGTTTCAGAAGAAGTTTCAGAAGAGTTAGAGTTAGAGATTCCTGATGAACCTAAAGAGGAAATAGAATTTAAAATTCAAAAAGAGGAACAAGAAGATATCTCCTTAGAAGAAAAAGAAAAAACTTTTGAATGAAATGTTAAGATGGCAAAATTTTTAGGGTTAATTTAATAATATGGAAAAAAGTAATAATATCACAGGTATAATTCTTAGTTTTATAAGTGGAAATAAAAAATTTATTTTAAGTAAGAATCAAAAAATTTCTGAAGGGGGGTTGGATGAGATTGTCTCTTTAGTAAAAAATGATTATTCTAAGATTTTAGAATTTAAAAAACATATGTTGCCTTGTTATTTAAAAATAATTTGAACATGTATAGATAACAAGAAATTTTCAAAAGAGGATTATGTAAAAAATATAGATCCTTCTTATTGAGAGTCTATAGTAGCCGAAAAAAAATCTATCCCAAAGGCAACTCCTTCTGAAGTTAAAAAATGAAAAGTTTTTACAGAAAAAGAAATTAGAGAAATTGAACAAAGATGAGAGAATATGTATTCATCTATTCCTTGAGATGCAATTCCTAAAGAAGATAATATCTTTTATGCAAATACTCAATTAAAAAGATTTATTGACGCTCCTTGATCTCAAGATTTTATTATAGAGACAAATGCAAATGATAAATGAGAGATTGCAACATGTGTGAAATTTAAGTTTTGAGAGAGAATGTATGAGATTCAAGATTCAGCAGCATTTAAAGATATTTTAAATGAAAGTGATGATAATGATAATCCATTTTTTGATAGAGTAAGAAAGTACATATGATGAACTTTAGCAGAGATTACTGCTGATAGTAAAGCTATAGTTCATGATTGATGATTTACTTTTGAGCACCAACAGGTTAAAAGAAGGTTTAGATTTAGTGCTTTTCCTACGAAAATCCATCAGTCTTTTTTTCCTCGTTATACATTAAGACTAGCAACAGATTGAAATTGAATTGATTTTTGAAAATTTAATATAATTCCTTTCCAGAAGGAAAAATATAATCATATGATCAACAGTGAAGAATCATGATTGATTATCATTACTTGACCAACATGATCTTGAAAAACAACAACTATTTATTGAATGATAAATGCTGTTGATAAGAAGAATAATTGTATTCTGTCTGTAGAAAAGCCAATTGAGGCTCAATTATCTTGAATACAGCAATCTCAAGAAGATTTAACAGAAATGGATGCAAAAACTCAGTATAAGCTAATAGATTGATTAAAAGCAATTCTTAGACAAGCACCAGAAACAGTTTTTGTGTGAGAAATGAGAACATGAACAGAGGTTGTTGAGACAGTATGAGTATGACAAACAGGTCATAAAGTTATTACTACTTATCATACAAATTCAGCTGTAGATACAATATCAAGATTAAATTCTGATTGATTATCTTATTGAAAAATCTGAGATACAATTAAATATATTACTGCTCAAAGACTAGTAAACAAAGTTTGTCCTCAATGTTCAAAGAATCTTGAGAATGAAGAAAAAGATAAATACTTAAGAAGGATAGAGAAAAAATTTATTTGGGCTTCAAATAACTTTCAGAGAAAGTTAAAAAAATTAATGGAGTCTTTTGGAGAAGATTATCTTTTTGAACCTCTTGAATTAGAAAGAGAGATTGATGAAAAATTATCTTTTATTTCTAAAAAAGAACTTTTGGAAATTATTGAAAAAATAGAAGAAGATGAGGATGAATACATGAAAATGAGTAAAACTAAGAAAATTGAATTTGTTTTAAATATAGCTTCTCATTATCCTAATAAGTTAATGAGGGAAGAGTTTCTAAAAAGGTTTAAAGAACCTGTTTTGAGAATTTCAAAAGAATATCTTGAAGATGAAGCATGATGCTGATATGTGAATGAAAAATGAACAAAATGTGTTAAATGATCTTTATGAGAAAAATTATGAATATTTGAAGTTTTAGAAATTGATAAGAAAACATGATCAATGATTTCAGAAAACGAATGAGGATTCTCAGCATTAAAGCATTACCTAGAAGAAAGATGAATGGCTAGATTGGAACATTACTGATATCTTTTAGCATTATCTTGAGAAATATGTTTAAATAGAGTTGATTCATTATAAAATGATTAAAAATTTAAAACACAGAAAGGCTTCAATCTTAATTATGATAATGTTGTTCTGATTTACTATTTCGACATCGTTAATTATAATGCTTTGAAGGATGGAATCGGTAAAAAATAATATAAATAATTCTCATAAATCATTACAAGCCAGTAATTATGCTCAGGAGTGAATAGAATTGACTAAGTGATATATAGATACAGTTGTTGTTAAGGATAGAATTAATTGATGGGATGATTCGATTAAGGATTTATCATGAGATTTTACAATTAAGTTTAATAACTGATATGTTTTAGAGCATTGATCTGATCAAATTATTGAAGAGGATAATGAGAATTATTACTATGATTTTTTAAGAAAAATAAAGATAGAGAATTGAATAAGTTGAGATGAGAAAGTTATAACATCTGAAGTTTACTATAATAGTGAGGATTCAGTTTCATATCAAGTTAGTATAATAAATAGATATGGTAGATAAAAAAGCATTTACATTAATCGAGCTGATGATGGCCATATGAATCTTTGGATTGTTTGTATCGGCTTTAATACCTTCAGTATTTAAACTTGTCGATGCACAGAAAAATGTAGAAATGCAATCTGAAACCATCTCTATGACGAGTATTGTAAGCTTAAAGCTTTCTCAGTTAATTAAATCTTCATACTGAATAAATTTTAATGAAACTATAACTACATCAGATTTAGATTCAATCTCTCTTTATACTGATAAGTATGAAAAATGAAAAGTAAAAATTTATGTAGAACAGGATTTAGACAGAGATCTTTCAAGATTAATGTATAAGTTTAATTCTAATGATCCTAGACCTCTTCATACAACAAAAATGTTTATAAAATCTTTTAATATAGAGACTACTGTAGATCCTAAATTAGATTTAAATTATTCAGATATAATACCATGGGTAAAGGTGAAATTATTAGCCAGATCAAGAAGCCCGTTAGAAATACCAGATGACTTAGAAAAAGCTTCTTATCAGAAAGTAAATACATCTATTACATGAAGATGGATTATTAGAAACTATACACCTTATTCTTTAAAACAATAAATAAAAAAATATTATGAATTACAGACCAAATAGAACAGGCACACAGCATGAATCGGAAAAAATTAACATTACTACACTTTTTATTAGTGTTATAGCAACGTTATGAGTTTCATTTTTTTCTTTTACAGTATTTTCTGAATATGATAATTTAAATGATCAAAAAAAGGAAATAAAAAAAGAAATCTCATCCTTAAATAAAGAGATTGAGTGATATTCTATATATAATAGATTATTTTTATATTGAGAAAAAGTTCAAGATGCAGAAGGACTTCTTCATTATAAAGATAGAATTCCAGATTGGTATTCTTTTTTACAAGATTTTAGAAAGAATCTGCCTACAAATATTACCATTAAAAAAATGTCTTATTCTATTGATTCTTGAATAGTTACAATTGACCTAACAAGTCCTACAACATTTAGGTTATTTGAGGTATTTTCACAAATAGAGGATTATGAAGGTTTACAAAATACACAATTTTCTTCTATTCTAGCTGAAGAAATTGGTTTTTGAGATAATGATGATAGAAAATATATTTGATATTGATCTACAGTTACAGCGAATATTGATGATGATTATTTATATGAAAAATATATTAAAACAAGAGATCTTAAATCTATTAGATATAAAGCTTTAAGCTTAGAAGATAATATTGAAAATACCTTTGATAATATAGATATTATTAAAAATAAAGATTCTTGAACATGAATTACAACTTCCACAGAATATGATTTGAATAATATTGAAGATTCAGAAATTATTTCTAATGAAAATATCGAAACTGAAGCGATTAATGAAAATATTGAAACCGAGGTTAGCGATGTCTTAACTCTAAAGAAAAGAGTAATAGAAGAGGATAATCATTCTGATTGATGAGAAAAAGATCTTTAGAGTGTTATTTATATAATTAAAAAAAACTATGAACAATTTATACAATAGAAAGAAGGCACAGTCTAAAGAATGATTGATGGATTGACTTTTTAAAAGAAGACTATGAGAAAAAGCATGAACTATTGCAGATGCTTGAATTACCTGAACAGATGTAAGCAGCTGAGAGCTAAAAGATCCTTTTGCCGAAGAAAAGAGTAATACAGTTATGGGTATTGATTTATCGTCAATAGATATCAGTAAGCATAAGCCAAATAAGAAAGATTTAGTATTTTGAATGATTTGGATGATTATATGAGTTGTTATTGTAATTTCATATAATAATAATTTTTACAAAAAGCTTTCATACTTACCTACTTTTGAAAAAAATATTGAGATTCTTAATGACAATAGGGATAAGTTACTTGATGTTAAAGAGTGATTAAAAACACTTAGTTTAAAACCTGATGAATTAGATGTAAAAGATAAAATTTTAAGTGATAATATACCATTTCAAACACCTAAGCTATCTTTCGAACAATCAAATAGGATTTATAAGCTTGCAAAAAATGTTGGTCTTTGAATAGAGAGTTTTACAAAAGAAATAAAAGAAATGGATGAGTCTGAGATTGTAAAATTAGAAGAATATCTTTTTAATAAAAATCTTGAGTCTTTTTATAAAAAGATTTGGTTTAATACATACTCAATCACAACTTCTTCAACAGAAGATGGGCTAATGAGATTTAAAGATGTATTAGAAGAGAGAGCAGAGTTTATTGTAGATTCATTTTCTTTTGTTCAGAAAGATTGAATTATAACTTATTCTGTTGTTATAAAGGCCTTTTATTTTATCGATGAAATGGGCTTAGAAGAAGATTTATAAAAATAATATATTAAATATGTGAGATTTATTAATGAAGATAGGATGATTTATAATTGTGGTATTAGTAGGTACATGAGTATATATGAAATCTAATGATAGTTTTTCTGTTGAACAAAAAAAACTAGAAAAAGAAGTTGTTGAAGCTAGTTTTTTAGATTTTAGTAAACAGGATGAGGTAATTAAAGAATTAAAAGATAAGAAGCAGTATGAAATGATCCAAGAGATCCCAAAGGATGAAATAGGGAAGGAATTATTATTTGAAGAATTTGAAGAAAGTTTTTACAAAAATATTAAACAGTAAACATGAAAAGTTTTAAAATAGAATTTTATCGTGAATGACAGGAAGAAAAAGTGTTTAGTAGAGTTTTTGATTGAGTTGATCAAAAAGAAGTCAGTCAAATAATTTGGAAACAATGATGTCAGATTAAAAGTATTTACGAAGTAAAAAGAGAGTTAAAGTGAGTTGAGAAGGTACAGGAATATTTTAAGAAAAATTTTTCTTCATGAAATACTTATGATCCTGATGTTGAGATTGCATTTTTAGAAGCATTCTGTGTTGGTTTATCTGATACTTGATGAAGCGAGGCGAAAGCTATTGAATCTTCAAAGTCATCATTTTGAAGGTCTAGTAAAAAAATTAGATGACAAATTGATGAAATGGTTAAAACTTCATCATCATCATGAATTAATAATTTATATGATATTTTTGCTAGATATGAAACATTTTTTTCTTCTGATTTTTTAACATTGATTAAAAATATTTTTGCAAAAGAAATTAGGGTAAATCTTGCAGAGGTTATTTCAAATGAAAATGAGGAAAAACCATGATTTTTACAAATTAAAAAATCTATTCTTTTGTTGACAAATGAGATGAAATCACAAATTATTCCACCAATCATGTGGTTATTTTGAATGTTATGAGCTTCTTTAACTATTATTCTTGTTTGAATTCCATTTTTAAATGATAAAGCCAAGCCTCTTGGTTTAGATATATATGAATGAGATTTTACATTAATTTGAAATTCAGTAATATCACTGTCTTACTTTTTAACAAATTATTGAATTTATCTTTTAGTACCGGTTATCTGATGATTCTTTTGATTTATATTCTTCTATAATAGAAGTTTGGATTTTAAAATTGCAGTTCAAAAATTTCTATTAAAAGCGTGATTTATATGAGATATATTTTCTGTTTTTTACACAAAAAAAGCATGTGGTTTAATGACGATGTTTAGAAATAGCTGAATGTCTACTTCTGATATGTTTAGTGTTACTGCATGAATTATAGATTTTTTACCTATTAAGCATGAGTTAGAATATTTTTGAAAAAAGGAATGAGAATGAGTTTCACTTGATTCGATTGTTAATTCAATCCCTAATTCTGAAAAATACTTCACAGAAATGTTTTATTCTAAAATTTTATCTGATTGATGAAAATGAAGATATGATAGAGCTTTTTCTTCTATAATAAAAAATGCTGATAATATTTGGAGGATTGATTTGAAAAAATATCCTCAAAAAATATGATTTGTGATTAGAACTGTTTGATTTGCAATTGTATGATATATTATTCTTTGAATAATGATGATCTTTGCACTTATGGTTTCTAATGCGATGTAGTTTATATAAATAATAAAATTAATTTAATAAATATTATGAAAATTTCACAAAACAAAAAAGGGTTTACATTAATTGAGCTAATGATTGTAGTTGTTATCTTATGAATCTTAATGGCTACAGTTTTACCAAAATTAAGTTGAACAGGTGGTTCTGATGATGTAGAAAGAAAAACAGATTTACAGAATATGCAATCACATATTAACGATTTTTGAAGAAAGTATTGAGAATTTCCATGTTCTACTTCTAAATGAAGAAAATATCCATCTGCCGATTGTAGTGTAAGTTGATTTGATGGATTAGTTAGTTGTCTTGTTGCAAAATGAACAATAGAAGAATGATCTGAGGATTTTGTTATAACAGAGGATCCAAAAGAATGAATTGAAAGTGATGATTGAGTGACTTATCAGTATCACTATTGAGCAAGTGCAAATTGTCAACATTATAAACTTTGTGCCTTTGCATGAAAACAAGATAATGAATTATATCTTTGAATTAACTGAGAAGAGGCAACTGAATGATCTAGATATATTTGTTTAACAGGTGGTAAGAACACAAAACAAGAAGATATTACAAACCTTGCTGAATAATTTTAAAAAATGTTATCATTAAAAAACAAAAAGGCATTTACTTTAATTGAACTAATGATTGTAGTGGTTATTATGTGAGTTTTAATGATAACTGTTTCTATGTCTTGAAAATCAATTGAAAATTCAGTGAAAGTATATAAGAATTCTGCTAATGATATTCATTATTCTCTAAATTGAGCATTTACAGATTCAGTTCTTTGAAACTGATCTGTTGCGGTTGATAAATGAGAATGAGATACAAAAACAGTTTTAACTGAAGAGTATTTGGTTCATTTTGAAAAAGATAATCATAACTCAAGTAAATCAGCTTTTTATAATTTACTTGAGTTACAAAATAGAAAAAATGCATGATGAACTTTTTATTCAAGAATTATTAACAAGGAGGAGATTGAGGTTTCAGGAAATAACTTTTATTTAAAAAATATTATCTGAAAAACAGATGAGAATGATTCTTGAACTGATTTAGAAAATTTCACAGTTTCTTTTAGAAATCCTTATGGAAAGTCTAAATTTTATTTTAATAATAATCAGTTTTTAACTGAATGAAATACCGTGATCAATAATGATGCAATTAATACTATTAATGAGTTTCAAAAAATAGCTAATGATACAAGTTTTAAGATTGTAGATTTAGAATACTTTGATTCATGAGATGATAGTAGTGAAAAAATTTTTACAATTAGAATTTATGATGATTTACAATTTTATACAATTTTAAATAAATAAGATTATGGAATGATGAATAATGAGTTTTTTTGCCACTTTCTTTCTTTCTCAGATGAATATCGCAGAAAGTTATGTTAATGATGTCTATGAACAAAATGCATTAATAGCCTCTAGCTATACAGCAGAAGCATCAATTGAAAAAAGTCTTTTAGATATCAAAAGTCAGGATGTTGATAATATTTCTACTTTTCAAAATAAAGCGAATTTATGATTACAAAAGGATTCAGAATATTGATTCTTTAATTCATCTGATACAGGTTATTTTGATTTAACTTTAAATAATAAGCCATCAGTAGAGATTGATTTATGAAAAACTGAATGAATGGAGTTAGATTTTTCAGAAACAGAATTTACAGATTATTTTGATACATTGAATATTAATTATAATCTTTGATCTGATGATGCAAAATTAGTTGTTGACGTTGTTAAGCAAAAAAAGACATGAAATTTTACTAGTTGTAATTTTGAAGATGTCTTAGATTTAAATTGTACTGATACGGTAAAAAGTGTTGTTTATACAGCAGAAGCATGACAGAATTGAGTTCCTGTTAATTGAACTACACCTTATTTTGAGTGATGAGAGAATGATTTTAAAAATAAACTCAGGATAAGTTGATTTGATCCTGATCATTATAATTACATTATTTCTGTAAACACTCTTAATTTAGAAAATACAAATTTTTCATATTATGTTACTCATAATTGAGTAAAAAAGACAGTTGCTAATAATGTAATTGAGATTGACACTGTTTGAACTACACAATGAAATTATGCAAGAATGAAATTACAAAAAGATATAACAAATAAAATTCAGCCTAATAGTAAGTATGTACTATTCTCAAATTGAGAAATTGCAAAATAAGATATATTAAAATAATTTTTTACCATGAGTAATGAATCACAAGATTTTTCTGAAATTGAGCTAGAAGCAAAATTAAATACAATTATTGATGAATTTATTGTTAAAAGAGAATCTATAATAACAGAACTTCTTTTGAAAGAGTGAGATTTTATTGCTTTTCAAAGAGATTGAAAATGGGATAGACATAAATTCTGAGATTGGTCTCTAAGCGATTTAGAAATCAGAAATCTTCAAATGTTACTTATTTCTTGAAAAATAGAAGATGAATGAGAGGATAGTATGAATGCTAAAATAGAAAAAATAGAAAATGAGATTAATACAAAATGAGATTTTAGTTATTCTTATGTATTTAAATGAATTCCGACAAGAATTAATTGGAGTTTATGATGAGGGAAAAGTTATATGAGAATTAGGATTATACCTCAGGAGACCAAGCTTCCTATAGATCTATGAATCCCTGAGGTAGTTCAAAATTCTATTAGGGATTATAAAAACTGATGACTTATTTGTATAGCTTGACCAACATGATCTTGAAAATCCCAAACAATAGCATCTATTTGTCAGGATTTTTTCAATAAAGAAATTGTAAATGTTGTAACATTAGAAGATCCTGTAGAGTATTTTTATAAAGATTCATCATTAGCTTTAATTGAACAGAGAGAGTTATTAATGGATTTTGATAGTTTCAAGCATTGAATAGAATGATGTATGAGGCAAACTCCTGATATTGTGATAGTTCAAGAGATGAGAAGTGAAAGCGTTAAAAGGGCTGTGGTTGATCTTGTTGAGAAATGAGTTCTAGTTATTACAACTGTTCATGCAAACGATGTGTGATGAATCTTTAAGTCAATTTTAGATGCATATCCGGTTGATGAAAGAAGATGAAAAAAAGATGTTTTAATTTCTCAATTTAAGTGTTTTGCATATCAAAGATTAGTTCCAAAAAAAGATAAAGTATGAAGAGTCCCATTATTTGAATATGTAACAAATACTTGAATTTCTCAATGATTTTTAGGCTCTGATAATGTTCAATATGACAATCTTCATCAAGCTATGACAGAAAATGGAAAACATAAGATATTTACAGATGACTTGTTTGATAAAGTATCTTCTTGATTAATCGATTATAATGAAGCTATTACATACTGTCCACCTTCAAGGAAACAGCTTTTAGCCTAAAAACAAAATACTTTTCCAAATTCAAAGAACAGAAATAAATTCTACAAAAATTTTATTTAATAGAAATTCATATTTTAGGTAGATTAAATAAAATATTGTTAACCAAAAAATAGGATAAAGAACTTTAAGTTCAAAAGAACCTCCTGCACGAAATGTCAAAAACTTCGGGTAGGGGATTTTAATTTCAAACTTAAAGAATTTAAATATGGTCCATCTTTCATGAGTAATTGCATCTCAGAGCATATGTGATGTGTATCATAAGGCACATGCTATAAGGAAAAAATAATAATGTTCAGGATTCATCAAAAGTGGGCTAAATATCACTATTATACCACTCATTAGATATTTAATAATTTTATTATCCAAAATTGAAAATAGAAATCATATAGAAATAAGATTAAAAATAATTAGTCATGCTAGATCAAATTTCAGAAACGATAATGCAAGTAGTCATATAAAAACAGTGGCTATTCATTCGATCCTGTGTGTGAATCATCTGTGTTTGGTAAATAATCTCATTATTTTGAAAAACACCTCTAGAGGGTAAATTTTGGTTCATGAGGAAGGATCTGTAAAATATGCATGATTAATTTTTCAATTTCAATCTCAATCAGGTAATATAGAAAAAATAAGTATGTATGGAATAGCTATTAATGGAAGGGTGTAAATCATGTCAGAATATGCATTAACAATACTAATATCTGAATAATATCTTTGTCCAACTTCTGCCAATCAATAGATCGATACTATTGAGAATAATTGATGACCTCTTTTAAGCATTTTTTATTTTTTTATTTTTGGTAAATATTCTTTTAATCATTTTTTTCAATACCATGATTCTCATGGTTTTATATATGTATTTTGTAAACGCTCCTTAACTAATTGTATTTTTTTTGGACTATCTTTATAAGCTAAGTGTTTGTTTATTTGGCTTAAAATCTTTGTTGAAACAAGTTTATTAAATTTTACTAATTCCTTTTCTTTAAAAATTTTTTTATCAAATATTCTATTGTAGAAAATAATTTCAGGTAATCATAATTCTGAGAGCCCCTTATTAAGTATGATATTTGTTTTTGATATGTTTAAATTGTAATACTGCTCTTTGAAAATATTGTTTGTGTAAATTACGAAAGTTAATTCAAATAATTTATTCAATAAATCTTCAGAGAAGGCATCTGTTAATAATTTAAGATTTTTTACAATCTTTTTATTCGGATATTTATCTTTAATGAATAGAATTAAATAATTCATCACATTATAACTTGAGAAAATATTCTTATTATTTGTATTCTCATCTTTCCTTTTGCATTCTTCTAAATATATATCTATTTCTGATGAGAATATTTTAAGTTTTTCAATCTCCTTTTTTTTATATCTTTCTATATGATTAATCCTTTCTTGAGGTGTTTGGGTAAGTGTTTTATTTGCGATTATCTTATCATGAATAAAGGTATGAGTATAAATATCTTGAATTAATATTTTGTCATATTTATATCATGATTCTTTAATCTTATTTCTTCATTCTATAATTTGATATACTGTATTCATTTTTTAAAAATTAATCTTTTATACTTTATATATAAGTATAAAATAGTATTAGTCAAGTTTAAATTATAAAAAGTATACTTTATGCTTGACTTTGATATTTTTTATTCATAAAGTATAAGCAATATACTTAAATATAGTTATGACAACTAAATACGAATATGAATTAATCAACGGTATAGAGAGAAATCTAGTTCCATGTCAGGAGAAAAAACTTTTAGAAAAAGGTTTCATTTTCAATGATAGATTAAAAACTTGGGATAAGTATGATGTTGAGATGGAAGAGAAAATTTCTTATCAGCTTAGATATATTAAATCTGAAACCTTAGATCTTCCTTTAAATAAATATTCATTTAAAAAATTAATTAGATGAAATTTTAAGGTTACATATAGTAAGATTGAATCTAATCAAGGGTTTTTTTGATTTTTAAAAAATATTGTAAAGAAAATATTTAAAACTACTGAGCTTGATATAAAACAAGAAAGAGTTGATGAATTAACAGAAATGCAGGCTGAATGAAAAATTTCATGATTATCTGTTGTTATTATGCCAAAAATTGAATTAACAAAAGTAGATCTTACTGAAGATGAGTTTTTAGAGAAGATTAATAATTGAGAAAAAATCTTTTTAGAGAAAAAATCAGTTTGATTTAAAAGATGAATAAGAAATATTGAATGAGAAACACTTATTGAAAAAAAATTATTTTCTGAATTTATTAAAGATAAAAAAGAGTTAGAAAGAACTGAGATAAAAGAATTGATTGAAAAAACAAGAACATTAGTTGATCAAAGAGATGTTGTTGTTTCAGATGAAGTTTATTATATACCATGATTTTGGAGTAGAAAACAAAAAAGTGGTTCTTTAGATATGTCAGGGGCAAATTTCAATTGTCGTGTATCTATACAATATATTTCATGATTTTCTCCATTTGATCCTGATTGTTTTAAGAAAAAAGAATTAATTGAAGAGATTATTTGAATTATTGAAGTAGAACATCCTAACTCTGTTCATATTAGAAAGAGGAATGATAAGGTTGATTGATTTAAGGTTGAAAAACATAATATAAAATAGAAGATATGCAAAACATCTTTAGTCTAGCATCGGGAACAACAAATCAAGTTTGAAAAGATAGATTTTATCTTACTCTTGATTTTGATCATAAAGATTTTTCTGTTATTGAAAATGATTTAAAAAAGATTCAAGAAAAATTTTCTTTAGCAACGGCATCTGTTTATAAAACACATACATGATTTCATATTTATTTCTTTCATGATAATAGGTTATCAAGAGAAAAAATTTTAGAAATTTATTCTTTTTTAGATGAATGAAAAGTTGATAAGAATTTTACAGATTTCTTTGAAGTGATTTCTAAAAACTGATCATGAGTTACATTAAGAACAAATTGAAAATATTGAAAGCAAGATATTTCTTTTTTAAAGGAAATAAAGTGATTTAGAACTCCTGATTTATTAGAAAGGAATCTTTGATTTTCTTTAAAAGAGACTATTAATTCTAAAATTAAAGCTCCATTATTTGATCATAATGAGTTTAAATATGATGTAGATTGAACTGAATGACAATGAAAAGAGGTTTTTACTAAGGTGGAAGATGATATTGAACTTGTAAAAGAAGATAAGATTATAGAAGAAAGCAAGATAATTGAAGATTTTCAAAATATAGAAAATATTTCTAATGAAAATAATACAGAAGCTTGAGAGAAGAAAGAGACAGTAGTAAAAAAAGAAGATGCATGATTGAATACTATGTCTATAAGAGATGCTTTTCCAAAAGATAAAGAGATTACTGAGCTTAAAAAACTTTGGTATGATTGAGTATTTAAAAAACAAATTGCAAGACTTATAAGCGCTTGAACAAATAGTAGAGAACTTGCACTTACAAAACCTCATAAATTAAATTGAGTTCCAATTAGTTCTATAGAAAATGTAAATTGATTTAGAAATTTTAGATGAATTTTTCTAAACAATACAGCAAGGATAGATTCTATGATGAAAGTTTATGATTATAATATTGATGCAACAAAGGTAAAAGATTTTCCTATAAACTTTTTCCATTCTAATGCAATTTTAGATGAAGAAAAAATTGAGAAAGTTGCTTTATTTAATCATACAGAAAAGAAAAGAGTTGCTGAAGATGTTAGAAATAATTTCAATAAGTACTTTCTTTGATTGTGAATTGTATTTGATATGGATTCGGAAAATTTAAATTCTGATGAATCATATCAAGAAACTAAAAAAATGAGAAATTTATTAAGAGAAATGAAAATTCCATTTTCTTTAAACTTCTCTTGATCTAAATGATTTCATATTAGAATTGATGCAGAAAGAATAAATTCTGTTGCACCTGAAGTGTTAGAATTTTTAAAACAGAATCCGGCAAATGTGAAATACTTTTATCAAAAACTTGTAAAATTTGCTGAAGACAATTCAATTTTAATTGATAGAAAGGCTTTTGATTGAGAGCAAAGAAGTATTATTCGTGTTCAATGGAGTATTCATCAAGCTACTTGATCTGTTGTTAAGCCTCTTACTGATGAAGAATTTGATAAATTAGACTGAAAAAAGCTTTGAGAGATTCAGGAGATGTTTAGAGCTGATAATCTTTTAAAATGAAATAAGGAATTATGAGTAGAGAAATTAAATTTTCAGAAAACTGATTTTGTATTAAAAAAAGAAATTAATTGAGAATGGTTGGATTGGAAGGAAATTTATGATAAATATTGAAAAGAAAAATCCAAAGAGGTTAGAGATGAAAGTCTAAATGCAACTCTCAAAGAATTAAGAGTTTTAGCAAAAGAAAATCCAAAAAGACTTTGAGAAATTTTAAAAGAATGAATGATTAATTGACTTCAGGTTTCATCTTGAAGGTGGATTAATTTATTAGATTGATATAATTATGATTATGATAGAAAGGGGGATGATGAGGCTTTGAGAGGGTTTATTATGGAAATAATTAAAAAATAGCATATGAGTGATTTAATTTCAAGTACAGATTATAAGAGTTTTTATAAAGATTTGAAAGGTTTGATTACAGAAAGAAGAAATAAAGCATTAAAAGTTGTTAATGTTGAATTGATTAATTTATATTGGGAGATTTGAAAAAGAATTTTTGAAAAACAAGAAAATTCTAAATGGTGAGATAATGTTATTTGAGAATTAAGTAGGGATTTGGAAAATGAATTCGGTAAATGATTTTCTAAAAGAAATATGCTTAGAATAAGGAGATTTTACTTAACTTATAAAGATGAGGAAAAAGTGGCAACACTGTTGCCACAAATTACATGGTCGCATCATTGAAAAATTCTTGATAAATGTAATAAGGATGACGGGAAAGATCATTTAAGGAGAATTTTTTATGTAAAAATGGTTATTCAGCAAAAATGGTCTGTTAGAGATTTAGAGTCAAATTTAATTCAATCTACTTTTGAAAGATGGGCTCTAAAGCAAACAAACTTTAAAGAAACTTTGCCTTGAGAATTACAATCAGATGCTTCAGTTTTAGTTAAAGATGCTTATGATTTTTCATTTCTTGACTTAGAAGAGCCTTTTAAAGAAAAAAAGTTAGAAGACTTACTTGTAAAATCAATAGATAATACATTAAAAAATTTTTGAACAGATTTCTGTTTTATCTGAAGGCAATTCAAAATTGAAGTTGAATGAGATGAATATTTTCTTGATCTTCTGTTTTACAATAGGAAATTAAAATGTTTTGTTGTAGTTGAACTTAAGACAACTGATTTCAAACCTGAACACACTTGAAAAATGGCTTTTTATCTTTCTGCTCTTGAAACTCAAGAAATGCAAGAATGAGAAAATCCACCAATCTGAATTGTTTTAGTTAAGGAGAAAAATAAAACAAAGGTTGAATATGCTTTGAGAGATATAAATAAGCCAATGTGAGTTGCTACTTATACAACAAAAGAATGACTTCCTGATTATTTAGCTAATTTACTTCCATCTGAAGAAGATATTAACAGGGAGTTAAATCTACTTTGATAAGAAATCTTTTTCCGAGAAAAAATTTTAGAAAAAGTTGAAAAAATTTTCTTTAAAATTCCTAATTCCTAATTTTTTTTATCTAAAAAAATAAATCAAGCTAAATTCAGTTTTTTGAAATTAAAAAATAATTCAATTGTCCGAAAAAATCGGACAACTGAATATAAAATTGTTTTTTAAAAGATTTTCAAAAATTAAGTAAATTTACATACATATATTTTACAATGAGAAATTATATCTGAATATCAGAGTTTAAAAAACAAGATTTTATTAATAAGCTTGAATTTTTTGATGATGAATATTTTGTTGTTTTAAGAAATAATCAGCCTGCATTTATACTATATCCTAATATGGTAAGTAAAGATTTTGAAAGTAAATTTAAATATAAAATCAACACATGCTCAGCAAGAGATTTATTATGAAAAAATGATTTTATATCGCCTGAAACCGTATCTCATATTTTAAAAGATAATAAGCATTATTATAATATAATTCCTTATTGATTAGAGGAGGGGTTTTTTTTACAAGAAAAAATTTTGGAAAAAGTTAAAAAAGATCTTCACAAAAATATTCAAATTAGTGAGAATAGTTAAATTTGCAACCAATGGTTGCAAATTTGAATTATAATTTTTTGTAGAACCCTTCTGCAAATTTAAAATATAAGTTTATTAAAAATATGAAAACTAAAAAAGAAAAGCTATTTTTTGAAATTCTTGTGCATCCATGAGAGACTTTGAAGGATATTTTAGAATGAGAAGGTATAACACAAAGGGATCTTAGCTTAAGAACTGAAATCAGTGAAAAGCATATAAGTAATATCATTAAAGGAAAAGCAAATGTAACATATGAAACCTCGTTAATCTTTGAAAAAATTTTTTGAATTTCAGCTGAATTTTGGAATAATTTACAAAATTCTTATAATGAGGATAAAGTTAGAATTAAAAAATAATATATGAAAGAAACAAAATTAGCACTTTTTGAAAATAAAGAGATTAGAAAAATTTGGGATTCTGAAAAATGAGATTGGCATTTTTCCATTGTTGATATTATTGAAGTTTTAACTGAAAGTGAAAATCCAAGAAAATATTGGAGTGTTCTAAAAACGAGGTTAAAAAAAGAATGAAGTGAGTTGGCTACAAAATGTAGTCAACTGAAAATGAAGGCAAGAGATTGAAAAAATTATCTAACTGATGTTTGAGATACAAAAACAATCTTAAGGCTTGTTCAAAGTGTCCCAAGTAAAAAAGCAGAGCCTTTTAAGGTTTGGCTTGCACAGGTTTGAGATGAAAGAATAAATGAAATATATGATCCTGAATTAGCCATTGAAAGGGCTATTTTTACTTATAGAAAAAAATGATATAGTGAAAATTGGATTCAACAAAGATTAAAATCAATTGATATCAGGAAAGAATTAACTTCTGAATTTAAAGAAAGAGGAATAAAGGAATGAGTGGAGTATGCAATTTTAACGAATGAAATTTTGAAATGATGGTCTTGAATGAAAACAAGTGAGTATAAGGATCTAAAATGATTAAAGAAAGAATCTTTAAAAGATAATATGTCAAATTTGGAACTTGTTTTCGGAATGCTTGCAGAGGCTTCTACTTCAGAAATAATAAAGACAGAAAATAGTAAATGATTTAATGAAATTAAAAAATCAGCTCAAAGATGATGAAAGGTTTCATGAATCGCAAGAAAGCAACTTGAAAAAGAGATTTGAAAAAAAGTTATTACTAATGAAAATCTTCAAATTAGTGAGAATAATTAAATTTGCAGTCACTGCCTGCAAATTTGAATTATAATTCTTCTTAATGTGAAATTTTTAAATAATTATTTTTTAAACATAAAAAAAATCCAGCTATTGAACTTTTTGAGTCCTCATGGATATTGTACATCAAAATCTAAAAAAAGTTTTGTCTTAATCAAGACTTTTTTTTCAATTCATAGAAATATGAAATATTTTTTATTAGAAAAAATATTTTTATTTTAATTAAAAATTTTTCCGAATTATTTATTCATTTTTTACCAATAAATACTTACTTAAATATAATTTAAATAAAATAAATCAAGCCCAAAGCATAAAAAATATATTTTCTTCTTGACTTAGGAAAACATTTTCCTATAATAGAAGCAAGTTTACAATTTAATAAAAATACTATGAACTTAAAACAAATCTTAATCTCGGCAACAGTCCTTAGTTTAACAGCTACAACAATGGTTTCTGCATGAAATTTCTCAGATTCTAAAGCACATAAATATTCTTCTGCAATTGAAGTAATTAAAAATAAATGAATCGTAGATTGATATTCAGATTGAACTTTTAAACCTGAGAATAAAATCAACAGAGCTGAATTTCTAAAAATTGTAATGTGATCAGTTAATATTGATTCTTCTAAAAACAATTGATTCTGTTTTAAAGATGTTCAAGACGAATGGTTTTCTAAATATATCTGTGAAGCAAGAAATCAAAGTATTATTAAATGATATGATGATTTAACTTTTAAACCTTGAAACAATATAAACTATGCAGAAGCATTAAAAATTATCTATAAAGCATATAACTTAAATACAAAGTCAGATTCATCATCTTGGTTTGCAAGATATATTAATCACTCAAAATCAAATAACTTAGCACTTTGATGAAACTACTGAAGAGCTGATAATGAAATTACTAGATGAGATATGGCAAAAATGATTTCTACTTTCTTAGACAAAGATATTTCTGCACTTTCTTATAATGCAACTAAAGAAGAATCTATGAAAGAAGTTGCAAATGTTTTAGTTGAGGTTGATATGTCTACAATCTCAAAAGATGATTATTTTAAACTTGAAGATGAAATTAAAGAAGCTTGATTTACAGATAAAGAAGCAAGAATTTTAGTTTGAGAAACATCTAAATGAGATACTTTTGATTTCTGTGCTAATTTTACTTGAGATATCTACCCTAGAGCATTTACTGAATATTCTGATGCACAAAGTGAGGTTGCTCAGGAGTATAAAGATTTAAGATATGCCAAATGATTAATTGCAGACAGGGTTCAAAATTCAAGGGTTCAATCATGTGCCGCCTGAAACAAGAACGTTACACAAGATGAAATAAAAGCTATATATTCTAAATTAGGTAAAACATACAAAAAACATACTTGACCTTATTATAATTTTACAAAAGTTGAAGACTTAATTCCTTATTTAAATAATTATCAAATTGATATGGATACTAATTATGTTCATAAGGTTGATTGAATCTGAGGTTATGTTGAATGATAGAATTATAAATTTAAATTAGATAATAATCACTAAAAAGAAACAAGAATAAATCCTTGTTTCTTTTTTTAAAAAGAGTTTGTTTAGGCTCTTTTTAAACAATAATCGCTTAAATAATAAGTTTTTATCCAATTATCATTTTTCCGTCCACTTTAATAATAAACTTATTACTTAAAGAAGGGAAAATATTTTTTTTAATTTTTTTGCTTTTAAATACCAAAAAATTTTTTGGTATTTTTAATACTGACAATGTAAGGTGAAAAAATGTGAATGAGGCTGAAATATTATAATCTTTTATAATTTATTTGACAAAATTATTTTTTTACATATTTTTTTTCTATAAAAATAATATGTAAAATGACTAAATATTCTAAAGCCGATATACAAAAACAAACAGGAGTACCTTATGCAAAAATACAGCAATGTATATTATTAGCATGAACTAGTTTACCTATTGTAAGTAATATGTCAGATTCAAGAAAAATATATACAGATGAAACAGTTGTGTTTTTACAGGAGAATTATCCTGATCTTATGAAGAGAAAATAATAAATAATACAAACAAAAAAATCAGGTTTTAAAACCTGATTCACTTTACGATTTAAATTTTACTAGGACGTTTAATTTAAGTCAATCTTACAAAAACTATAATGGTTATTGTAAATATGTCAAGCTTTTTTATTAATAAGTAATAAAAAATCTCCCGATATATGCATGTAAAGTGATTAAACCCCAC
>Ga0233442_1001282_pt1 | contig 19610 bp, 18 predicted proteins | sample SI_123_September_3_FD_182789 | JGI IMG/M metagenome (GOLD analysis project Ga0233442, IMG submission 182789) | Seawater microbial communities from Saanich Inlet, British Columbia, Canada - SI_123_September2016_150_MG | ecosystem: Environmental > Aquatic > Marine > Inlet | place: Canada: British... | reverse complement strand
TAGTGTTTATTCCTTACCCTTAACTATAATTTTGTTTTCAATTAAATAATCTACTACTGAAAGCAGCCATGTCTGATGCGTTATTTCGACTATATTATAACTCTTGCTATCAACCCATAAATTAACATTACCCATCTCCCTCAATGGGTTATTATTCATAAATCCAGATAGTGTTATTATTGGAATATTCATACTTTTAGCTTTAGTCGCACAATTTATTATATTTTTTGATTGTCCACTACTACTGATTAGTACCACCAAGTCATTCTTATCTGCATAAAATTCAATTGCCTTCTCAGCCCAATGTTCGTACCCGTAATCATTAGAAAAACATGTTAACAAACTTGAATCATTAAAGCTTATCGCTCTAATGTTTGCAGCTTTTGTCAGATCTACTGCTACATGGCTTGCTATTGCCGCACTACCGCCGTTGCCAATAACTATAATTTTTCCAGAATTATTGACAACACCTTTAATGTATGAAACAACATTAATTAATAAACTGTTATCTACACTATTCGCCTTGTGATTCAACAGCTCATAGTAAGAATCAAAAAAAATTAAATTTTTCATATGTTTTTTTTACATAACATGTATGTACGATTGTCTTGGTTAATTATGCACTCATTATTTGCATATATTCAGTATTTATTCAAATACACTCGGGCCATAATTCTAAAATCATCACAATATCAATCTTTTTAAAGAATAGCCTATAAATGTTACTTACTAGACCCGTTAAATTTCCAAGCTGCTGTAAGCATACTTCCTATAAATAGAACAGATGAGTCTATTGAATTACTATTGCCTTCTTCAATCAAGTTGATATCTTTTCTAATTTTTTTAAAATCACTTTCTAGATTAGCATAGGGCATTTCTTCATGCTAAAAATGATGCGACACTAAACTAAACCCATATCTCGCCATTATATCATCTAATTGCTTAACCGATGAAAAATGCATATGGCCAACAAAAAATAAACTCCATTTTTCTCTATACACATCAAATGCAAATGATTGACCACTTGCAAGTTGAATCTAAGTTATACACTCCTGTTTTTCAATTTTAGCAACATTTTTACTTGCTTTTGAGTTCATCTCTTCTGTTACACTTTTATCAATTTTTATAATATCACCATAACATTGCACATCATAATTAAGATCTGGATCTTACACTTACCCCTGTCAGACAATGAGCAAAGTGTAGTGCCCTGACAAACTGTCATTGTTAAGCTTAATAGCAAGAATGCTACTGAGTTAGCAGATAAGGCCCTTAAAGTACTAGAGCCAAGTCAAGTAAGATTCACACCATTACTTACGATAATGGCTTAGAATTTTCCGAACATGAGCGCATGGCAAAAGCACTGGATGCAGACATATTTTTGCACACCCGTACTCTTCTTGGGAAAGAGGTATTAACGAGAATACCAATGGATTGATAAGGCAGTACTTCCCAAAGGGTACTGGCTTTAATAAAATTAAAAATTCTCAAATTGAATTTGTAATGAACCAACCACTACAACACTAGGCCTAGAAAAACACGGGGTGGTAAATAGCCTGTTGAGTTATTTCTAGGAGAAGATGTTGATTTATTAACGGCTTAGAAATAATTGCACTCTAATATGCGAATTCAAGACTCTTAATTCTGAGCTTTCCATGCTTTTGCATACCATCCTCCATCTTGCTTTAATAACTCTGAATGAGTGCCGGTTGACTCAATAGATCCCTGATTTAAGACTATAATGTTATCTACATTAGAAATATTTGCCAAATTATGGGATACAATAATAACCGTAGTATTTGTATTATTACCAATATCAGACAGTGTCTGCTTGAATAAAATCTCCGATTCAATGTCCAAATTACTAGTTGGCTCATCCAAAATAAGAATAGGTGCTTTTTTTAACAGCACCCTGGCAAGGTCCAGCCTTTGTCTTTGCCCACCAGAAAGTTTAATTGCACCATCATCCAAAACAGTGTTGATTCCTTGTGACAATTGATGGATAAATTCTTCTGCTCCAGCTAATTTTATTGCTTCTTGTACCTCGTGATCAGTTACATTTATACTGCCATATAAGATATGATTTTTAACTGTGCCATGAAAAATTTGCGGTGATTGAGGTGCGTATGAAATCAACCGACGAAAACTTTTTAAACTATATTTCTCAATATTAATACCATTAACTTTAATTACACCTTTGGTAGGGTGTCGTAATCGTGGAAGCAAATCAATAAGTGTTGACTTCCCACTTCCGGAAGGGCCAACAATCGCTGTTATTTTATTTTTTTCGAACTCTACTGTAATATCTTTTAATGCATTAACTTTACCCCCCTCATAGCAGTAATCAACATGATTTATTAAAATTCCTTGATTCAATTGACTCAAGCATTTAGTTCCATCGTCTTTTTCTCTTGAGCCTTCTATCACCTCAAGACGCTCCGCCAACACCTCTGTCGACCCTAGTAAACTTTTTATGCTTTGTATTTGCATCACAATACTTTTTACAACTGGCATTAAACGCATAATAATTACTAAATACAATCCAATAATCTCAACTTGTAATTGTAATACGCTATAGGAAAAATATAGAAATACAAGACTCAAGCCAATAACAACAGGCTCCATCAAGGCTTCTGTTTTTGACTTTAAAATAGCACCGGAAACATAATTCTTGCGCTGTCTTAAAGTCAAATTATAGAATTCAGACTTCTCTGCTTCTTTAGCGCCCGATAAGCGCACTAAACGAGGGGATTTTAATCGACCAACTAAAAATTCTGACATTAATATATTTGCATGAACGAGTTTGCGACCAACTATGCCACTCTCACTAATCCACGTCTTAGGGGCTGCGCTAGCAATCAAAAATGCAACAATAGCGGATATTGTCATCTCCCATGACAATGCAATAAGCACAACAAAATACCCTAAAAACATTATTACATAAACCATTAAAGTCATAGGAAGCATAAGACTGACTACAGCCCCATTAACCTCTGTTAAAATGATATTCACTATTCCTCCAATAGGGACTTTATCATGATAAGAAGTTTCTGCATCCATATAACCGTCAAAAATACGATTTCTCTGAATTTGGATTAAACGCTGAGTTATTATAGTATTGTATATTACTCTAATATAAGTAAAAATTTGGCGCACAAGAAAGAAGCTAAATGACAAAACTAACAATACTGATAACGATGGTGCAGCATTAAAATAAGAAAACCCTTCAATAATATACTGCCACATACCTGAATTCGCAACCAACGCATCTATACTGCCTTCAAAACGAATAAATTGAAATATTGGCAGGAACATTCCCAGGCCAAACACTTCTGTTGCTGTTGCTGCAAAAGACAATAATAAAAAAATAAAAATATCTCTGTAAGATAGGCCAAAATTACCTGAACGAATTACCCATTCAGAGATATATTTTACTACTGTATTTTTTCTAAGAAAAATCATTACACATCCTAAATTAGTCCTAAATAGAAAGAATAACAATTCAAAGGCTTTTTGCCATAAAGCTTCCCACCTTTCATTGCATCTCTTTTCCTATTTCGATTAGATACTCACCATAATCTGTTGATTTGATATCGGTGCCATATTTGATCAATGTTTCTGCATTAATCCAATTGTTTCTACAAGCTATCTCTTCTAAGCATGCCACTTTAAACCCTTGCCTATGCTCTATTGTCTGTACAAATTGCCCTGCATCCATAAGACTATCGTATGTTCCAGTATCAAGCCATGCAAATCCACGTCCAAAATTTTCCACGTGTAGTCTACCTTGTCGCATATATTCTTTATTAATATCTGTAATTTCCAACTCGCCTCTTGGTGATGGTTTGATAGTTTTTGCTATTTGGACAACATCGTTGCTGTAAAAATAGAGGCCGGTTATTGCATAATTCGACTTCGGATTAGAAGGCTTCTCTTCTATAGAAATTACTTCATTATTTTTATCAAATTCAACAACACCAAAACGCTCCGGATCTTTGACCTGATAACCGAATATAGTCGCCACATCCTCTCTTTGCATCGCTTTTTGTAAAAAAAATTTTAATCCTTGTCCATAAAATATATTATCGCCAAGTACTAAGCTTACAGGGTTATCTCCAATAAAACTTTCACCAATTATAAATGCTTCTGCAAGTCCATTTGGCCGCTCTTGTTCTGCATATTCAATAGATACCCCAAAACGACTTCCATTGCCTAAGAGTCTTTGATATAAATGCAATTGATCTGGAGTCGAGATCAGCAATATATCTTGGATATTTGCCAACATAAGGACGGATAATGAGTAATAAATCATTGGCTTATCATAAACATGCAGTAGTTGCTTTGACACAGCTTGCGTTGTCGGATATAACCTAGAACCTACGCCACCCGCTAAAATTATCCCTTTTCTTTTTAACACTCTAATTATTAACCCGTATCAGACCCAACTTCTCTCTTTTATAGGACCCATTTTGAACTCTTTTACACCAAGTTTGATTATTTAGATACCATTCTACTGTTTTCTTAATGCCAGTTTCAAAAGTCTCTTTTGGTTGCCAATTTAGAGTATTTTTTATTTTAGTTGTATCTATAGCATACCTAAGATCATGCCCTGGTCGGTCATTTACAAATACAATAAGATCATGATACGATTTAGCCTTTGGTCGTATAGACAGGTCTTTCTCTCCTAATATATTGAAAATTTCTTCTACTACTTGCAAATTAGTTCTTTCATTATTCCCACCTATATTATAAGTTTCACCTATTTTTCCATGTAAAAGCACCTCAACTAGAGCTTTTACATGGTCTTCTACATGCAGCCAATCTCTAATTTGATCGCCTTTTCCATAAATAGGGATGGGCTTTTTATTGATGGAATTTAATATAATGAGGGGTATTAATTTTTCTGGGAACTGGTAGGGGCCATAATTATTTGAACAATTAGTAATCATTACTGGTAATTCATATGTACGTTGCCATGCTCGCACTAAGTGATCAGCACTAGCTTTAGATGCTGAATATGGCGAACTTGGAAAATAAGGACAATCCTCAGTAAAAGGGGGATCTGTATTTCTTAAATCACCATACACCTCATCAGTTGAAACATGGTGAAAACAAAAAATTTTTTTATTTTCTGCTGTTAATCCTAGCCAGTATTCTTTAGACACCTCTAAAAGATTATAGGTACCAACGATATTAGTTTGAATAAACGCTGCAGGGCCATCAATAGATCGGTCTACATGAGATTCAGCCGCAAGATGCATTATTTTTTCAGGCTTATATTTAGAAAAAATTCTTTGAAGATCTTGCCTATTACAAATATCAATCTTATCAAATATATATCTATCATTTTTTTTAACAGACTCTAAAGACTCTAAATTTCCTGCATAAGTCAATTTATCTATATTAATTACAACATGCTTAGTTTCATTAATTATATATCTAACTACCGCTGATCCAATAAACCCACATCCACCAGTTATTAAAAACCTCATACATTAACCCGACTAATAAAAAAATAACTTACTTAGTTTTACATAAAAACATAAAATAGAACTTTATCTACCTTTGTCACCTTCAAACTTCCAAACTGCTGTAATCATACTGCCTAAAAATGGTACAGATGAATTAACTAAAGACTTATTCCCGCTTTCAATTAAACTAATATCTTTTTTAATTTTTTTAAAATCCATTTCAGGATTGGCATAAGGAGTCTCTTCATATTGATAATGATGTGATACCAATCTAAAACCATATTTTTTCATTATATCATTCAAGTGTTTAACTGAGAAAAAATGCACATGATCAACAGAAAATAAGTTCCATTTTTCTCTATACACATCAAATGCAAACGACTGCCCATTAGGAGTTGCAGTAATATACAAATACCCACCTATATTAATAATCTTGCTTATCTTATCAATTACAGAGACAGGATCAACAAAATGCTCTATAACGCCTCGCAACATAATAAGATCATACTCAACATCAAAATCCATTTTTGTAATGTCACCCACACGAATTGGTATATCAAATAACTCTTTAGCTTTATTTTTGCATTCACTTGAAAACTCTACACCATGCCTAGTAAAATTATTTAAATCAAACCTAGACAGAAAATATCCGGCGCTTGAACCAATATCCAGTATATTCCCCTGTTTCACGTAATTAAGTATCCAGTCTCGATCAATATCATACATTGTATTTCTCTTCTCTTCTAGATCTTTGTCTAATAATCGACTACTTAAGTACTTTGAATATAGTATTTCTAGACCGGTATCATTGTAGTATGGATTAACAGATATCATTCCACATTCTCTACATTTACGTGCAGTTAAGTATTCTTTTTTAGCAAAAATATCGAACTGTTTCTCACCACAAACAACACATGGTCTTATGTCTGTATCCATATATCTATACATTATGTCTAAATTCATACCGTGCCTTTTTTTATATAATTAGCTATATACTTAGTAGGTTGAGAATAGTTCATATTTGTATTGTCTAAAATACACTCAGCATAAACCCTGCCCGCCCTTCTTGCCACTATGTCTACTTGTGTGACATCATAATTACAATCAATTCTAGACATAGATAAATTAGATAATTCAGAATAACTTTCACCTGTAGAGCTCTCAAATTCTTCAACTATGCCTAATACAAAACTACTTAATAAGCTAGGGTTTTTGCAATGATACTTTGTAAGAGTACTAATTGTTACCAGATCAGATATTGAACGCATAGATCTATCTAATGCTTTACTAACAATTTTCTTAGAATGATGATGATGGTAATTAAGAAAAGACATATAAACTTAAAAACCTACTTCTTCTCTAGAAGAAACCAAGATATATCATCTTGAGGAAACATGTTATCCTTATGATACTTAAAACCATAATCCACTAAAGAAACATTTGAATATAACTGCATAAACTCTCCGGCAAAATCTCTCTTGTATAATCTGTCTTTATTGCCACGGTAAAGTACAGATGTTGGGGTCGGACTATAGTACTCTGCTATTACTATATATTTATCAGAACAATCGTATATTTTTTTGTAAACAGCGCTTAAATCATCTGGATCAATATGAATAAGGACAGCTTTAATTAAAACTAAATCAAATTTTATGCTTGTACTGTAATCTAGTATAGGGCATTCTTCAACGTTAACTTTGCTACTACTCTTTAGTATTTCAACTGCCTTTGAATTTATTTCAACCCCATAAAGCTTAGCATTAGGAATAATTGAATTTATCGCTTTCAAGTTATTGCCGACATTGCATCCTAACTCTAACACACTATTAATGCTATTTATTTTTCTAAAAATCTCAGAAAATAATACTGTATTGCTTGCAATAGAGTCTAATTTATTTCTTCCTATATAATCATTGCCAAACTCGCCCTTCCAAAATTTTTCATGATTTTTTTTTCTTTTATCATTATTCATATAAACCTTTATAATTAAATTGTTGTTATTTATAACAAACACTCCATATTACTAACATGAAGCTATTTTAAATAAAAATATACGCAATATTACACATACTTTTAAGATCAGACTACAATAATAAGCATTCTTTTAATTTGCGTTTATCAAATTTTATTAGGTTATTACTATCTGTTATAGTTGCAGGTACATAATCCACTCTTTTCCCCAGCTCTTGCCGCAAACCTTTATCAACTATATTTGTATCCACATCAATTAAGACTACCCTTCTATTAGTTTCCAATGCAAAAGCAAATGTTGTAGTTGATGTATATGTAAAAATAAACGCATCTGCCTCTTTCCATGAGTTTTCAAATGCATCATATATTACTTTATCAGCTATATTGTCAAATAAACCATCCACTTCATTTTTCCTATCAGGGTGCGCCTTGTACAATACATTCAATCCTAATTTCCTTAGCATTGTTAAAATATCATATTCAATATTAATTTTTTGCACGAAAAACAACCCTCTTTCATCTGTTTTTTTATCGCAATTCATAGGGAAACCAATCAACATAACACTCTTAATCTTCTTTTTAGATTTTGATATTGATTGACTGTTATATAGTAATTTAGAAGGGCTTACCGAATAATATTTAGTGCCTGTTCTTTTTTCCAATTCCAAACATGAATAAACTTTTTTATATTGATCAGCAATACCTTGAGTGGGGACTATTATATTTTTACAATGGGTCATTGAACCTTTGTGCATCTGACTTAAAATAGTAGCCGCAAAATCTCCGCCATGATGAAACCCAAGAACTTTACAACCAATGCGTTGATAACCAATAGATGCAACTCTATGCATTGCACTAGCAACTTCTGTGACTAAAAATTTATTACCGCTATCTGAATCAAGTATGTTTACATAGGCATAAGTCATTTCTTTAAACCTATTCCCCCAGCATAACTTTATATCCCTAATATCTATACCATCTAAAAACATAGGTTGATTAGCCTTCAATTTTTCTAGATAAGGAGAAATAAGCTTGTTCATTATATCTTGACAATGCTGATTAACTAAACTCTCTTTATTTGTATCAAAACTCAACACATCATAAACATCTTGATAATCACAACATATCTTATTTTTTACAACATATTCTCGTGCAAGGCCACTATTACTCCCAAAAAATATATAATTTTTACTAGAAAAAAAACTATATATAACCTTATGGATAGGCAAATGCCTATTAAAAACTACATTCTTCACAACCCTTCGAATAACTCTAGTTAATTTACTATAATATGGGGAAAATAATGAATATTGCTTGCCAAGTTTATTCCAATCAGGATTTAAATAATCTTGAGAATCGACTCCAAATAAAATATCTATATTGCTTTTATGTGCATAATTTTTCATATAATTGTAATGAAAAATCTTTAATAGAGAGCCTTGAAATTTGTAATCTATTAAAGCAATGTCAAATAAATCTCCCTTTAATTCAAACATCAGATCTTCATACTGTTGATACATATACTTGCTAAATTCCTGGTATTCTTCTTCTGCAACTGGCCAATTTTCACTGCCTCTAAAGTGATTTATACCCTGGTCTCTTATCACAGACACATCTGCAACAATATATTTATTTATTATTGGGGTCTTATTCTTCATATGGAGCACCTCTATTTGTGCTTATGTTTATTCCAAAATCTTGGATTAGTCCAGGACTTATTCATTGATGAGATCTCACTGATTGCATCTTTAATATCCGTATTGATAAATACCAAAGAAGCTTTCTCTATTTTCTTTAAGTTTCTTATATTGGTTGTTCCAACTAATACCTGATCAATTAACTGCAATGAACATATATATGCAACAGAAAGTTCAATCAGTTCTAAATTACACTGTCGCCCAAGTAATTTAATTCTATTTAATAAAGAAATCATCTCATTTGCGTCAGCAATATTCTCCATAATCATATTAGGTTGAAATATAATGCCCTGCAGAAAAATAGATCTAGCTGCTATTTTTATTGTAGACCCGGATGCAACTATATGGTTATAGAAAGATGTGTCTAAAATATTAGCAGGTATTTGCACCCAATCAAAACTATTTGATTCTAGAACGTAATCCAGCTCATCTATACTATAGACAGAGGCCCCCATCTCTTTAATTAGACCTTCATTTTTTAATTCCTTTATCCCTTCTAGTACACGTTTATTTGATATAACTGATATCTCATTTTGATGTAAATAACAAAGATTTATAGGCCCTAAGTTTTCTATCGATTTAAGTATCGATCTCCTCATTTTTGACACAACAAGCTCGTCATAAATGTCCAAACTATCAATCTTCGTAGAGATAAATAGTTTTTTCTTATTTTTTCTAATAAAGTTGCCTATTATTTTTTCAGAATTTTCATAGCGCGGTGAAGTATCAAAACAAGTTATTCCAATTCTTGTTGCCATAGACAGCAACATATCATGTTGATCTGGACTGTTAGCTATAGAATACCCATATGAAGGAGTTCCAACTTTTACTGTTCCAAGGCACAGCTTACTGCTCATTAAAACTTAAGCCTATTATTTGCGTCTTTTAAGTCTGCTAAATTATCAATATCCAAAACCTGATCGGACTCTATTATTATTGGTAAAATTTTTTTTCCACTTACTGATCCTGATAATAAAGTTTCCCTTCTTACAACTTCTATATCACCTGTCTGAAAATATACATCTGGCAAAATTTGTCTTGGTAAATTATACGGCTCTGTCATCGCGCCTTCATGCGATTCTACAAAAGACTCTATGTATTTATCAGAAGATTTCCATTGTCTATATGGATGTTGGCTGGATTTTGTAACTGCACGAACAGATGAGGCTTCTGGATTTTTCACCAAAAGATCTATACTTTTTTCGATTAATCCTGCTGGCCGCAAAGGAGAGGTTGGGCGCAATAAAACAAATATATCTGCAAATTCATTATAAATTTCCTGGCATTGCAACATTGCATCATTTAGAACAGAAAAATCTTGAGTTAAGTCTTCAGCATAAATAGATGGCCGCATAAATGGAACCTCTGCTCCATAATTCACTGCTATTGATGCAATCTCTTTATCATCCGTAGAAACTATTGTTCTATCAACATACTTAGAATGTAATGAATAATCAATAGAGTACTTAATAAGAGGACTTCCATTTAATTCCCTGATATTTTTCCTCGGGATTGACTTACTCCCTCCACGCGCTGGGATAATTGTATATATAAGCATTAACTATTTTTATAAGATGAAATGACTTTTTCTACCTTTAATAAATTCTTTTTAGCAATTTCATCATACTCTATAAGAATCTTTCCAGCATCAGAACACACGCCAAACAATTCTTTTGGATATCTATACGAATCAACAATTACATCGTATTTATTACCTATATAACCTCCAGATACTACATAAACACCGCACTCCAATAGTCTTCTTCCATATTTATTTGATAATAAGTCATTCATGGCTGTTGCTGACAAAACTAACGATCCAATCATTGGTGTAATATCAGCTCTCCATGTTCTTATATTTCGTTCTGCACACGCTCTAATTGCATCAGTAGATATTGTTCCCTTTCCAACATCCACAACAACACCATTACTATTCATAACCATAACCATCTCCGGACTTATTACTGGTTCTGAATTAGTGCAGCCAATTACGGCATCAGCATCAATAGATGAATAAATATCATTTGTTGAAATTGAAATATTAGACAAAACATACTTGTGTTTAATATTATTAAGAGCTGATGCAATCAAACTAGATTTTTCTTGGTCGCGTGTTACCATGTGTATATTTGCTCCACTTTCAGCCAATTTTAGAGCAAGTTTATTACCTATATTCCCCGTACCATATATCACTATCTTCAATCCACTTAGATCAGAAAATATGTTGACTAAATACATCCACACAGATTCTAGTGTAATATCGTTACCCTTGTATTCATGCATTATACTTGTTTTAATAATATCCTTACACATAGAGCTTATATTTCCTAACTCAATCCTATTATTATCTTCAGGTTGAAAAATATTTAAGTTGAAATATTTATAAGGCCTTATATCTGGATTTATTATTAAAGGTATTTTTTTTTCTACATCAACAAAAAAATAATCCACCAAACCGTCAACTTTTGATGATAGTATTGCTGCTTGAGTTTGCGAATAAACAATACTACCAATAACATATCCATTGGCTATAGTGCGAGTAGGTGTTAAATATGGCTTACTATTTTTTGAAAAATTTGCAGTAGTGCCAATCATAAAAACTATTATTTCATTACTTTTCTTACTGCTTCTTAATGAATTGATTCTAGATAAAATAGTATCAATCCAACTCTTTAAATATGGCAAATTCTCCGAATATTGTATCATTACTATTTAATTAAATCCCACTGTACAGGGTAATCACTTTCAACACTGCATGCGACTTTACGACCCACAATTAAAGGTAAAAATTTTGGATGGATGCCCACGCCAGGGGATTTTATTTCGATACTATTCTGTGTAATTATTTCTCCTTCTTTCATATCCACTCTAAAGAAAATACTTCTCCGTAAGTCTTGTACAGTTTTAATTTCAGATGGCAAGACTCCATATCCATGATCTAACAGTGATAGCTCTATTCTTCGGATGCTCTTTACTAAACTTGATAACTCAGATGGAACTAATGAAAAATTATGATCTGGCCCATCCATATTTTTATCAAATGTATAGTGCTTTTCAATAATCTTTGCCCCTATAGCTACTGCAGCTATAGATATATCTATACCTGTCGTATGATCTGAATAACCCACAATACAATCAAATGTAGATTTAAGACGATTTATCATCTCAATATTAGCATTCTCAGCAGGACATGGGTATATAGAAACACAATGCAACAGCACAACATTAGGGTTGTTCTCTGATAATACGGCATCAATAGCACTTTGGATATCAGATAGTTCTGACATTCCTGTAGAAATAATTATAGGTTTTTTAGTTTGTGCAACTTTTTTTATAAGGGGTATATTAACAAGATCCATTGAAGATATTTTATACGCCTCACAATTTAACTCTTCTAACATAGCTAATGACTCAATATCAAATGGCGTAGAAAATATTGTTATACCTTTATCTCTTGCATATTGGAATACCTCTCTAGTCTCATCTTTATTTAATGACACTTTATCAAGAAAATTTGAAGTGCTCTCTTGTGAGTCAACTAGCTCTTCATAGTATCTAGCACCTCTAACTTTTGATGAGAGCCTTCCTTTTTTATAAGATTGTAATTTAACTGCTTGTACACCTGATGATATAGCTTTGTCTATCATCTTCTTAGATAAATCAACGCTGCCGTTATGATTTAAGCCAATTTCTGCAATTACATAGCATTGTTCATGGCCTCCAATTTTCTTTCCACAGAGGTTAAATGACTTAGAAGGATATATACGACTTTTCTTAACTAAATTTTCTGTATGTAAGCTATTATCTTCACTTAATAAAACCGCCAAGTCTAATGATTTTGCAGTAATTACTTGAAGATCAGAATACTCGTACTCAGCAAGAGATCCGTGAATATAAAGATTATTTATATTATCTAACTTCCCCCTAACTCTTCCTAATTCAGACTCATAACCAACGTTAATTCCAGGATACAAAGGCCCAGCATCTATAAGATGTTTCTTTATTATTTCAACATTTTTGTTGACAATCGAGGTGGAAATTAGCTGTTGAACGCAAGTGTTAATCAACGTCTCACTGTCATAAACAGCTTTATCCTTACTTGTTTTGTCGTCATATGCAATTTCACAAGTTAAGATAGAACAACCTTTTGGTACGGATTTACTGCCAAAACTATCTTGCAAAGTGACACGATGGAATATATATTGATCATCGTCAAAATAAAGCCAATCGTACCACCCTGGTAGAGTAATTTTTTCTGATAGAACAAGCGCTACAATCTTTACATTTCTGTACCATAATTTATTTTTTATTCCTAACATGTCTGCCAACCTTGTCATTGGCACTGTAGAAATTACAGTATCATTCTCCGAAATTTCAATCGATTCTTCGTGATTAAGTATAATTTTTGATATACTGCTAAATGCACTAACTGTTGATAAATCTACATCAGTTAATTTTTTATTGTATTCTATTAAAACCCCTTTTTCCTGAAGTTTTCTTTCTATTTCTTCAGCTAGTACGCCACAGCCGTTCTTCAATACTCCTGCCCACTTCCCCTTACCAGAATGAAATGGCCTCTTTCTTTTCCGAATTTCAATTCTACGTGGTGCAAATTTTGCAGATAAATCTTTAGTTGCAATGCCCCATAATTTTTCTGGATATTTTTTAAAAAATAATTCTGAAAGATATTTTCCAGCCAAACCTTCAACGTACTCTGAATAGTTTGACGATTCAGCTAGACTAGTATTGGTATTTTTCCCTACTTCCTTTTGAACCTGGATATACTCTTCTTTAGTTAACTGTTCTTTTAAGCTTTCTAATGAAACTGGGTACTCATAAAGTTTATTATTTACATAGTTTGCACCATATAATTCAGGTGTCTCAATTTCATCAAGTAAAATACCTTCCCAATACTCTTGGATAGATTTATTAGCGGTATGAAATAAATGTGGCCCACAGTCAAATGAAAATCCATCTATGCGCTCAGTTCTTGCCAATCCCCCAACATAATTTAAACTCTCATATATACGAATTTTTTTTCCTTTTTTTACTAATTCTAAGGCAAGTGTAAGTCCACTAATGCCAGCACCTATTATATGGAATATACCGTCGTTTACCATGCCACCCAACCACCATCAATTGCAATATTTTGTCCATTTATATATGATGACAACTCGTAGTCTGCTAAAAAAATTACTCCTCCTGCTATTTCATCTTCTTTAGCCATTCTTTTGATTGGAACTTTATTTGAATAATTATTTACAAATCCTTCACCTTGTTTATTAAACACACCTCCAGGACTAATGCAATTAACCCTTATACCGTTACTTGCTAAATGTACTGCAAAATATTTCGTCATCTGAATTACGCCAGCTTTTGTGGCAGCATAAACTTCGGATGTATTTCTATTGCAGTCTGTATATATACCTGGATCACCACTAACCATGCCATATATGGACCCTATATTGATAATTGACCCTGAGTTATTTTCTTTCTCCATCAATACCGATGCTTTTTGAATACATAAAAATGACCCATATAAATTTACTTCCACAACGCTCATGAATTCTTCCTTACTACGAGAAAGATAATCGGAGAATACGGCAGTTCCAGCATTGTTAATCAATATATCTAGCTGTCCGCTATTATTTTGTATCTCCCCCATAGTCTTTACAACAGATTCTTCTGAGGTTACATCCATACATGAGGAATAGTGCTTTCTACCTGTTTCCTCCTCTAATTGATCTACTATTTCTTTACATTTTTCTAGATTTATATCGCTAACCCAGACAGTGGCTCCATTATTAGCTAGCCCTCTAGAAAATACTCGACCTAGTTGTCCTGTTGCTCCTGTCACCAGAGCAACTTTACCTATTAAATTTTTTGTTTTTCTCATTCTACACCCTTATTAAATATAAAAAATTTTATTCATAAAGTTCAATATTAGTCAAAATAAACCCTTCTAAAACTTTGGAAAAATCCATTAAACATACACATTATGGATGTAATTTTTAGCGCTTTTTTCGCATAAGAAAATAATCTTACATTACTCATTATAGTCATAAGTAGAATAACCTTCCTTTTGACATAAATAGTCTCTCTTCGCCTCTTTTAGGTCCGATTCCATCATCTCTTTAACTAATTCATTAAAGGTTATTTTTGGCTCCCAGCCTAATTTTTCTTTAGCCTTAGTTGAGTCACCTAACAAGGTTTCTACCTCTGTAGGACGAAAATAACAAGGGTCAACAGAAATGATCACCTTCCCTTCCCAAATTCCTTTTTCTTCTCTCCCATCGCCTTGCCACTCAATATTCATATTTAACACTTGTGCTGCCACTTCTACAAACTCTCTAACCGTATGCTGCTCTCCTGTAGAAATTGTAAAATCTTCCGGCTTATCTTGCTGCAGCATCAACCATTGCATTTCTACATAATCTTTAGCGTGACCCCAGTCTCTTTTTGAATCCATATTGCCAAGATAAAGTCGTTTTTGAAGTCCTAACTTTATACGAGCTAACGCTCTAGTTATTTTTCTAGTAACAAAAGTTTCGCCGCGAACTGGACTCTCGTGATTAAAAAGAATGCCATTACATGCATAAATATCATAAGCCTCTCTGTAATTAATAGTAATCCAGTAAGCATAAAGCTTTGCAGCTGCATATGGACTTCTTGGATAAAACGGTGTAACTTCGGTTTGTGGAACCTCTTGAACTTTTCCATAAAGCTCCGAAGTTGATGCTTGGTAATAACGGGTTTTTTTCTCTAGACCTAAAACACGGATTGCCTCAAGTATGCGCAACGCTCCAAGCGCAACAGTATCAGCGGTATACTCTGGACTTTCAAAAGAGACAGCCACATGGGATTGAGCCCCAAGATTATATATTTCATCTGGTTGGATTTGTTTAATAATACGAACCAAACTCATAGAATCAGCCAAATCACCATAGTGAAGTGTTAGGTGAGGAGTGTCAGATTCCATATCATGTTTATCAGTATAAAGATGATCAATGCGCTCTGTATTAAATGAACTAGAACGGCGCTTAACTCCATGCACCTGATAGTTTTTATTTAGAAGAAATTCAGCTAAATATGCGCCATCTTGCCCCGTAATTCCAGTAATTAGTGCTTTTTTCATATATTTTTTCATATCTAAATAAGTTTAGTGTTTGAGCTATAAATGGTAATTTTATTAGTGTCAAACTGTTTTGTAAATTCCTTGATAAAGTTATTTTTATCTAGTTCTAGTAAATTATTAATACCAGCAGCACCCCTTCTACCACTGCCACCAAACATAGAGCATAATAAATCAGCCTTCTTTCTACTGTTATATGGCGCCCTAACGCCCACCAAGTAGCTCTTATTTTTATTTAATGTCATTAATACGTGTGCACGATTTTTATTGTTATACATTAATAAATTTGCATACACTCCAATAACTCTTCTTGACCACGGCTCATCAGGAAGACTCACTACCGAAATATTATTATTTTCTACTTCTGGAAGTATAGTTTTGGCCTTATTAATATCCGAATAATAGCCATCTAAAAGCTTATTATAAACACCTATCTCATTACTAATAAAATTAAAAGGACTATAGCGGCGCTTAAGCAGCTTATAAAGCGGAGAAGGGTGGAATAATAAATCTTCTTCACTTGCGCCATAACTATTGTAGTTTATACACTCACCCAATAGCCTTAACTGAGCCCTGTCATCTTTTGATAAATTAGCCCTATCAGCAACAATCTTTGCAGATTTTTCCATACCATCGCCATAAGCGCCAACAATAGCCCGCTCCTGATACTCTCCATTTAGATATTTATTAACAATCAAACTAGTACAAGTATCTGAAGTTTGTATTAATCAATAATTCACCGCTTTGGAGTGGTCCGCATAAAAAATATCCACCCTAATTCTAAAAAATCAACCACCTCTTGGTAGTTTTTTTTCATTGAAATATCAAGAATTGTCATACTATCTTGCTTAATTGTATTTATTTTTTTTAATAAAGAAATATCCCTCTTTACGCCAGTAATAACCTTACTATCTTTTGAATTAGACAGTCTTAATTGCAGTAATGAACTTATACCATCTGCATCACCATTAAAACATAAAGATCCCTCTCTAAGTCACAATAGACCTAACAAACTCTAGTGCTTTCTTCTTGGAATCATCTAGAGAGGTGCCATTACTTGTATTCACAACAAAATCAGCATCACTTGGTTTGTCATATGGATTAATTTTAGAATACCCAATAAGGTTATTGATTAAGCCCTGATCAGCAGCCTTGTATAAGCCTTTAGTGTCTCGATTCTTTAAGCTATCAATATCAGATTCGACATAAACCAATTGATAATACGGCTCCAGAAAAGATCTTGTTTTCTTTCGAATTTCATCATATGGACTTATAACAGGAACAAGTATCAAGTCACAACCACCATCCTTCAATTCAAGGCATAGTTTTGCAATTCGAAGATTGTTTATTTCAACATCCTTACGACCAAAACCTAACTTCTCCACATCTCTGTCTCGAATACCATCGCCATCTATTACGCGAACACTATAACCCTCTTTTTGATAAGTGTCTTTTATGTATTCTGCAAGTGTTGACTTTCCTGAGCCAGACATGCCGGTCAACCAAACTATATTAAATTTACGCTTCAAAATTAATCATCCTGAAAAATAATTTCATTAAATGATGACTCAGTGGTCCATCTATTATATTGCTTAATTATAAGATTGATCATTTCCACAGCATCTACTGGGTAATCACCAATAGCCGTCTCTGCAGCTAGCACTAGCCCACTTGCTCCCATTAACAATGTACTTGCCACGTCATTAGCTTCCGCCCTAGTGGGCGAAGCAGACTTAATCATAGACTCTAGTAAATTTGTTGCAACATACACAGGTGTATCTTTTGATCTAGCATAAGAAATTATCCTACGTTGGATGAATGGTATTTTTTCGATTGAAATCTCACGTGACAAATCACCCCTATCTATCAAAATTTGATCAACAACCGGCAATATCTCTCCAAGATTTAATACGCCTTTAATGCTCTCTATTTTTGAGATAAGATTGGAATTATTACCAATGATTTTTCTAACTTGCAACACGTCTTCAGCTGAGTTTGTGAATGATAAAGAGAAATTTTCAACCCCCATACTTAAGCCTATTTCAAACGCCTTTTCATCTTTAGGCGTAACTGCACTTAGCTTAATATCTGCATCAGTATCGGTGGCCTTATTACTACCCACAGTACCCCCTCTTTCAATTATAGCTAATACAAAGTCATCTTGGACCTCGGTAACACAAAAGCAAACAGAATTAAAATCAACCCTGATCTCATCTCCAACTTTTAGTTGTTGTGATACATTATCAGGCGTAAATGAAATATTGTTACTATCTCCTACAACAGAGGTATGGTGTATTTTGACAATATCATCTTTTTGAAAATTAACAGACTCTGAAACCATATCTTGATTCCTAATTTGCGCCCCTTCACTATCTAAGCACACTGGTACATCAGTCCAAGATTGAATATTTTCTATTATCTCTCTAACGTCATCCAGCTTAGTGTGTGAAAGATTTATTCTAAATAAATCCACACCTTTCTTTGTTAATTCTCTTACCGTGTCATTATTTAAAGAGGATGGACCCAGTGTCGCCAATATTTTAGTGTTCATTTTTTTAACCTTATTTTATAACCGCCAATACTCCATAAACCAACACCATCACATTCAAAATAAATGTGTACTTCTTGTCGTTAACTTTTGAAGATATGGATTTACTAGTAAAGATATATGACACCAATGAGATTGGAATTAACCATATGACTTCACTCCTTAAGCTAGTATTGCTTATTATAGATAAAACTATTAATTGAAATATAGCCAATATTAAATAAATAAATGCCACATTTGCGCGAATAATTTCTTTTTTAGAGTAAATTGTCGACATAAGTATTGATAAAGGCCCTCCCCCCATATTAGATACTCCATGCACGACTCCAATAATAATATAATACATCTGAATATGTTTTTTTACCATTAAGCCTAATAAAGCCTGTAACTTGCTAGAAAATCTAATAACTCCAATCAACAATAACAATACTCCCACTATTCTAGTAATATTAATGCCGTTTTTATAAGTAACTACAAGTGCTAGACTTAATACTAAAGTAGGTATTACCAGATAAACAGCTCTTTTTTTTGCTTCAATCAGCTTATAGTCATTTACTACCTGAATCAACGATATAGTCACAGAACAAGGTAGTAATAGCCATAGTGTTTCGCTATACGAATATCCTAATAATAAAAGGGTAGGAGTTCCAAACAGTAATAGCCCAACTCCAAATATGGATTGGACAACACTAAATACAGCGATTATTATTACTAAATAGTATATCTCTGTCATTTTATCTAGCTCTTACTACTTTGTTATTTGTTATAAACCATTCATAAGTTTCTTTAAG
>Ga0233442_1001275_pt1 | contig 19725 bp, 16 predicted proteins | sample SI_123_September_3_FD_182789 | JGI IMG/M metagenome (GOLD analysis project Ga0233442, IMG submission 182789) | Seawater microbial communities from Saanich Inlet, British Columbia, Canada - SI_123_September2016_150_MG | ecosystem: Environmental > Aquatic > Marine > Inlet | place: Canada: British... | reverse complement strand
TTATACAAGATTCAATATCAAAATTATATTTTATTCCTGCTTCAGATCTTGTTACATTTGCCAAAGCAATAAGAAAAGGTTCACCAATTTCTTTTGTAATTTCATTTTTAGCATTATAATCAATTGCCTCATCCAATCCATTTTTTACTCCCACAGAAGAGAGAAGGTTAGAGATCTCTTTTTCGTCTATCATATTGCCATTGTCTTGAATTGTGAGATAAGCTGAAAGATCATCTTTTGAAATTGTTAAGTAGAGTGACTTATCTGAATTTGTATAAATTTTTCCCTCAGTATTTTCATTCATTTTAGATACTCTCTCTAATAAAATCGACTACATCCTGAGCAGGTGTACCAGGTGTAAATATAGCCTTAAACCCTTTTGATTTAAGGAAATCAATATCTTCTTCAGGAATTACTCCACCACCAAAAAGCATTACATCATCTTTACCTTTTTCTGTAAGTAAAGCTGCTATTTTGGGAAACAGAAAATTATGAGCACCGGAAAGTAAACTTAAGCCTACTATATCTACATCTTCCTGAATTGCTGCATTTACTATTTGTTCAGGTGTTTGTCTGATTCCTGTGTAAATCACTTCCATACCTGCATCCCGCAATGCTCTTGCAATATATTTTGCTCCCCTGTCATGTCCATCCAATCCGGGTTTTGCAATCATTACTCTGATTTTTTTTAATTCATCCATTAAGCCCCCATGTGATAAATACAGAAACACATTTGACAATCATTCTTTATCGTCAACTTTTTTTAATAACAAAACCGCCATCTTTCGATAGCGGTTCCATATTTAATTTAGATGAAATTACATTTCTCTACTTCAGCAACAACATTCTTCCTATTTTTGTTTCTGTTTCTGTAGTTGCTTTGTAGAAATAAATTCCCGAAGCTGCATCTGTTTCATTTTGCGTTCTGCCATTCCATGTAAAATTATGCAAACCTGCAGATAGAGCATCATCAACCAAACATTTTATGAATTGTCCTTTTGAATTAAATATAGATAAATTTAGAGTTGAATTATTTGGTAATGATAAATGAATCTTTGTGGAAGGATTAAAAGGATTCGGATAGTTACCCTTAAGAATAAATTCTTGAGCAATAAGTTGATTTTCTATTCCAACTTCCTCTACCAATTCAAAATCTGCGAAAGATATTTCTCCTATAATAACATTTACTATTATATCATCAGGAACATCATAGCCTTCTAAATAGCAGGAAACAGTATATTCTCCGGCTTCAACTTCTATATCGTATTCACCATTTACGTTTGTTATAGCTGTATAAGAGCCAGCAGTTATCTCTGCATTTTCAAGTAAAAGGCCATCTTCATCAGTAACAACGCCAGAAATAAAACCAGTTGTAAAAGTTCCTGGTACAAATTCATAAACACCCATATCAATAGTTGCAGTGCCATTTTCATCACCATCAATTATTCTGTCATTTCCATCTAGGTCAAAAACTGGAAGTGGAAAGGAAACCAAAGTTTCATCTCCAGTATCAATACAGGGTGAGGTTTCTGATAAATGAAGATCGAGATCAGCATAATCGATAAACTGAGGATCATCTGAAATGACAAAAGTTCCTGTAGAGCCATCACTTATGCAACTATTTGATAAATTTGCACTTCCATCTAATACGAAGATATCTTCCGGTAAGTTATTCCATAAAACTGAATTATACAGGTTTAACGTCCCTCCATTTACCCAAAAGGCACCTCCGGAAAGTGGAGAGATGTTATCTACAGCTGTGATATTTGTTGCTTCTATAGTACAGCTTACTATTCCGCAGGCAGCTCCAGAGCCGAATTGAGTCTCATTGTTAACAAAAAGAATATTTGCCATTATTATACTTGAGCTCACACCATATACTGCTGTACATGCTCCTGCATTATTATCGATAAACTTACAGTCATATAGTTCAGGATTTGAATTGTTCCAAAATGAAAAACCCGCAGCAAAAATATCTGAAGAATTTTGTTTAAACGTACAACCATCTATTATAGGGTTTGAAGCGTAAGCTATTATGCTACCACCATAGAACGCACAATCATTCATCATAAACATACTATTATTGATATTTACATTTGAGCTATCTTCTAAGTATATTGCACCACCATCCCATTCACAATAATTCTGGAAGAAATAGGAATTATCAATAGTAAGGTTTGAAGTATTAGAACAAAAAATTGCACCACCATTTTTATCTTCATTTTCGCCCAAACCATAACCCTGAATAAACTGACAATAGCTAATCTCATTTGCTGAAAGTGAACTGAGATTTCCATCATAAAATCTTAATCCGTGCCATCCAAGTGCTGCATCTAATGGTGTAAATCTTATTGAGTCTGTTACTGTACCATTTGCTACTATCCTACCATAAATATTAAGCTTATAATGATCATTAAAAATAACATCTACACCAGCTTCAATTTCCAGTTCTGTATCGGCTTGGATTATTATCTCTCCATCAATATAGTAAGGGCTTCCAGCTAAATCCCATACTCCACTTACATCACCTGCTGGAATAACTGTGGAACCAAGAATCACAGGCAATACAAACACAAATAATAAAATCAATTTTTTCATTTTTCTACTCCTTTTTTTGCTTTAGTTATAAATTTTTCAAGTGGGATCGCATTATCCCAATATTGCTTAAAAATCTGTGTAAATGTTTGAGCTACATCTGTATGTTCAAAAGATGTGAATGTAAAATTTGAAATTGTACTAAGTTTGTTTTCAAGTGTAAAAACAGCAATCTTATTATCGAAAATAAATAGTTTCATGGGAAGCGATTTTGCAACTCTAACTTCCTCTCCCATACTTTCAAAATACTTCATTCTCTTAATGAAATTTTCTTGGTTCTCAGGTTCGATTTGATGTACTGCTTTGTAACTTACTCCTTTCTTAGCACTGTCTCTTTGAGGGATATTTAAATTGTTCAAATTGTTAACATTCATCAAATAAGGTGGTTTACTAAAAGCTAAAACCTCTTTCTCTGCTTCTGTTTCCAATTTTTCTAAAGTATTTATTATCGCTGATTTTGCATGTAGAATTTTTATCAGTTCTTTAGATCCCTGTTGTTTATCTGCTTCAAAATATGGGAATAGTTCTTTTGATAGCTTTTCCATCAACTTTATGCGCATCTGTAAAGTTGTTTTTGTTGTATTAAAAGCTATCTTAGGGTTTATCGCCATCACTGTTCTTACTTTACCATTAACCTCATGTACATAACCCTTCTGTACTAAACTGGCAATTATTCCATAAACATTAGATCTATTCACTTTTATTGTTTGAGCAATTTTTGTTGCTGTTAAAGATTGCTTTAATAATAAAATATAGGTTTTGGCTTCGTTTTCTGTAAGGCCAACCATTACTAATTCATTTATAAATTCTTGCATTCATTATCTCCTTTTGTACCACTACGGTGCAACAATATTCTATAATAGTAATTGTCAATACTTATTTTGTTGTATAACGGTACAACATAATATTTAGGTAATTGAAATATTGACAGAAAAACCTTATAGCTAAGAAATGTTTTGTAATTTTGGTAGTGTTTTTGCCAAATTACTATTCAAGTGGTTCGAGAAAATAAATCTAAAAAATTGTGAGGTTTGTATGTATTCAACTGCTGTTTTGGGCTGTGCTTGGGGTGATGAAGCAAAAGCAAAAATCGTTGATGTTTTAGCAAAAGATGCTGATTATGTTGTTCGTTTTCAAGGTGGGAATAACGCTGGACATACAATTAAATTAAAAGACAAAAAATTTGTATTTCATCTTGTTCCATCAGGTATTTTGTATCCGGGAAAAACATGTTTGATTGGTAGTGGAGTTGTGATCGATCCATTCCAATTATTAGCAGAAATGGACGGCCTAAAGGAGCAAGGAATTTCGTTTGAAAATAGATTTTTCATAGATCCTCGAGCTCAGATAGTTCTGCCACTTCATTGCGAACTTGATGGGAAAGCTGAGGCAGATAGCAAACAGACAAATATTGGAACAACAAAGCGCGGTATTGGTCCTTGCTATTCTGATGCTGTTGCACGCTACGGAATACGTTTTGGAGATCTGTTTGATAAAGAATATTTAAAAGAGAGATTAGAAAATATTATAAGATTCCATCATTATCCGATCTCTGAGATAGAAACTGTATTTGAAAAATTGAATCAGATAACTGATAGAATGAAGCCATTTCTTAAGCAGATACCATATTTACTAAATGAAGCTACGGATAAAAATATACTTTTTGAAGGAGCTCAGGGTACACTTCTTGATGTAACATTTGGAACATATCCCTTTGTTACATCTTCTCATACTTCTTCTGGCGGGATAGCAATTGGTGCTGGATTTGGCAAAAAAGTTGATAGGATCGTGGGTATCTTTAAAAGTTATTATACCCGTGTAGGAAAGGGTCCATTTCCTACTGAATTACACGATGAGGTTGGAAATAAGATAAGAATACAGGGAAATGAATTCGGTTCTACAACAGGGCGGCCAAGACGTTGCGGATGGTTTGATGCTGTAGCTGCAAAATACACAGCAATGATAAACGGGATCGATGAAATTGCTTTTACATTATTAGATGTTCTATCTGGATTTGATACATTGAAAATATGTACATCCTACAAAATTGGAGACGTCATAACAAACCAATTCCCACATTCTGCTAAAGACATTGAAAATGCAATTCCGCAATACATAGAAGTTCCCGGATGGAGCACTGATATAACAGGCATAACCGAATATGGTAAACTACCCGAAAATGCAAAAAAATATATAGCGAAAATAGAAGAGCTTATCGGCAAGAATGTAACAATAGTTTCTGTGGGACCAGAAAGGGGACAAACCATCTTCAGGTAGTGTGCTTATGCTGTTAAGCAAATAAATCTTGACAGTAAGACTTCATATTTCAGTTTGTTCCAGCCTTTATAAAAAGGTATAAAATAAAGAGTTATCTGATATATAAATTGGAAATTTTTAAAGGAGATCTAAGATGAAAAGGACTTATCAACCTCATAATAGAAAGAGGAAAAATAAGCACGGCTTTAGATTGAGAATGTCTACAAAAGCCGGCCGCAAAGTTTTAGCAAGAAGAAGAGCAAAAGGTAGAACTCGCTTAACTGTAAGCGATTAATGCTATCAATAACCTCAAAAAGAGAATACCAGAGTATTTATAGAGATAATATAAAAACTGAAGGTAGTCTCTTTGTTTTTTTAAAGAAGAAAATACTTGAAGATCATTTTGCAGCTGGAATCGTAGTTAGTAAAAAAGTGGGAAATGCGGTAATTAGAAATAAAGTGAAGCGCCGTGTTCGTGCCTTCCTACGAGAACATGAAGAATTACATCCAGCTGGTGTAGAATTGGTGATAATAGCAAAACCCGATGCGGGAACTGCTATATGGCAAAAAATTAAGGAAGAATTAGTTCAATTATTTGAAAATATAAAATGAAAGTTTTTAACAAAGTTGCATTATTGATCATAACTTTTTATAGAAGATATATTTCTGTTGTACTACCACCTTCTTGCCGGTTTACACCAACTTGCAGTCAATATTCATATCAGGCATTCTCTAAGTACTCATTCCTAAAAGCCCTGAAATTATCGATTTTCAGAATATCAAAGTGTCACCCGTTTCATGAGGGTGGTCACGACCCGCTACCATAAGGAGAATTCATGGACAAAAAAACACTTTTAGCTGTTTTGCTTATACTTGTTGTATTTTGGATTAGCAGTGAATTTATTTGGAAAAGAAATAAGCCAGCTACGCAAGATCAGCAAGCTACAGAAAACGTTACAGACACACAACAACAAACAGCAGAAACAACCACTCCCCTCGAACAACCCCTAGCAAACGAAACTGAAATCATTGCACTTGATAACGATGTTGATATCAACGATAATATCGTTTTAGAAAATGAACTTTTTATAGTAACTTTCAGTAACAGAGGTGCAGTTATCAATTCGGTTCAGCTTAAGGGATTCTTTATGAAAGATAAGGTTTCTTTTGTTGAATTAATTAATGAAAATAGTAGTATTCTTAATACCAGACTTAATGATACAGTCGGTAATATTTCCAACTATTCCAGCATACCGTTCCAATATGAAATAAATGAAGCCAGCCGCAAAGTTACTTTTATTTCCAATACAGAAAAAGGAACTTACAAAAAGATATTCACACTGGAAGACGACTATCAAGTTAACATGAAAACACAACTTAACGGCTTTGAAAATGTAAGCGGTTATGAGATTGATTTTGGCGGTGGTATTGCCGATACGGAAGATTATCTGAAAATGAAAAACAGAGAATATGCTGTTATTTCTCAGGTAGATAATGACATTAATAAGATAGCACTATCTAAACTTAAAGAAGAGAGAAAAGCTTCCGGAAGTATCGACTGGGCTGCGGTTCGTTCCAAATATTTTACAATGGCAATAATAGCTGATGAACTGATAGAAATGAACAAGATCTCTGCTTTTAAATTAGAGGAAAGTCCTTCTATGAAATTATCGGTTTCAACTATTGGCTCTCAGATAGATCACAACTATAATTTGTATTTAGGTCCACTAGATTATGGCAGATTAAAAGCATATGGTATTGGAATTGAGAACATTGTGGAAATGGGACCAAAATTTTTACAAGGTTTAAGTAAATTATTCCTCTGGTTCTTATCCTTTTTATATGGGTTTATTCCAAGTTGGGGTGTTGTAATAATTATTTTTTCTATTATTCTTAAAACACTTCTCTATCCATTAACTCATAAGAGTTTTGAATCTACAACCAAAATGCAGAAGATCCAACCACTTACAAAAGAACTTCAGGCAAAATATAAGGGTGATCCGCAAAAGATGAATGCGGAACTTAAAAAATTATATAAAGAGCACGGTGTAAATCCACTAGGTGGATGCCTTCCAATGCTGCTTCAAATGCCAGTTATATTTGCACTGTATCCGCTTTTAAGATATTCAATTTCGTTAAGACAAGCAAGTTTTGGCTGGTTACCAGACCTCTCTGAACCAGATCCAATTTGGGCGCTCCCAATTTTAATGGCAGTATTTATGTTCGTTCAGCAAAAACTCATGGCTCCTTCTAAAGCAACTTTAGATGGAATGGATGACAAACAAAAAGCACAACAACAATCTCAAAAAATGATGATGTATTTTATGCCTATCATGATGTTCTTTATCTTTAAAGGATTATCATCTGGATTAGTTTTATACTGGACTGTTTTCTCTATAATCGGTTCTATTCAGCAGTATTTTATCAAGAAAAAATTTATGTAAGGAATATACAACAATGAAAGAAACTTTAGTTACAGGAAAATCAACCTCAAGAATAATATCTGATTTTATGAAAGAGCACAATCTTGGGCTCAACGATTTCAAATTTGAAGTAGTAAAAGAAGGCTCAAGCGGTTTCATGGGAATTTTTGGTGTAAAACCAACAACTATAAAATTTACGTATAAACAAAGTAAAGCACACTTGGTAAAACCAAAACAGCAAAACGTTCCCAAACAAAACACAAAAATCAGGAAAATAAAAAGTAAAAAAGTTACTAAGAAAAGTCCTGCTAAAAAAGAAGTTGCAGTTAACAGCAATCCAGATGAAATAATTAAAATGACTAAAGATTTTGCTGAGGGAATCTTGGCAAAGATGAATATTACTACCGGCAATGTTGAAGTGACTCAAAAAGACAGCACATACATGGTAACAATAAATAATTCTAAAGATGCAGGGTTTATTATTGGGAAGGAAGCGAAGTTGCTTGATAGTTTCCAACATCTTTTAAATCAAATGGTTAACAAAGCTGAGAAGAAAAAAATACAAATTATTATAGACGTTGATGGATACCGCGATAGACGTAAAAAAGCATTACTGGAAAAAGTGGACAGCATCGCAAAAAAGGTTAAAGATACTGGAAAAAGTTATACCTTCGAACCACTTCATGCCAGCAACAGAAAAGTTGTTCATCAGCAAATAGAGAAAGACAGCTCACTTAGAACCAGAACCATTGGTGACGGTTCCAGAAAACGTGTGGTTGTTCTTCCTGCTAATAAATCTGCAAATAGGAAGCCAAAATCAAAATCGGTTTAACCGACTGTAAAATGATCTCTGCCGGTTATTGGTTTGGAGATGCCGGCGCCTCAATGGGCATTATGCCCAAAGCTTTATGGCAAAAACTTGTTAAAGTTGATGATAAAAACAGGATCAAACTTGCCATGAATCTTCTATTGATTCGCTCCGAAAACAAGAACATTCTCGTTGATACAGGGCTTGGAAATAAAATAAGTGAAAAAGTACAAAAAATATATTCACCTTCAAAATTCATTTTATTGGAATCACTCGCGGAACTTGGGCTTACCAGAAATGATATCGATATTGTTGTTCTAACACATCTCCATTTTGATCATGCTGGTGGAATTGTCTCATTTATAGATGACAAAAAACAACTCACATTCCCAAATGCACTTCATGTAATTCAACAAAAGGAATGGGAAATTGCCCAAAATCCTGATGAACTGAATAACGCATCTTACAATTTTAAAGAAGATCTTAAACTTTTAGAAGATATTGGGAACTACAAGCTTATTGATGGTGATTTCGAGCTAACTAAAGATGTTGTTTTAGAACTCACTGGCGGACACAGCGAAGGAACACAGGTTGTTAGAATTGATAGTGACAACAAGCTTGCCTATTATCCTGGTGATATATTGCCAATGGAAATTAACCGTCATTTAGCCGTTACCACAGCATTTGACATAAACCGTAAAGATACATTCAACGCTAAGAAGAAAATATTATCAGAAATCAAAGAAAGAGATGGAATTATCTTTTTGGGACATGATTCTGGTAAGATGTTTATTGAGTTTGGGGAATACTAAAACATTCAAAGCTTTTTATTTATTGCATCACAGTACAACTTCACAGGTAAAATCTTGATGAAGTATTACATATTTAAATATTTCTTTTTTACTTCATTCTCAATCCAACTAGGTATTTTGTTGAAATCAAAATATGGTTCAGCATAAGTTATTTCAGGAATTAATGTATGTTTTGCAAAAGAAAATTTATATCTTTTTGGAAGATAATTAATAAAATTACCATATTCATTAAAACTAAACACCTCGACACTAAAATTTATTTCTAAATTTGATTCTATAGAAAATTTACTTTTTAATTGTTCACTAATACTATTAACTACGGTTCTTGTGTTTGTAGTATTTAAATTATCAATATTTTTTTCTGATAAAATTCCAGACAATCTTAACATTTCCCTTAAATCAAAATGACCTTCTGATGAATCATTATATGGGAGATTCCAATACATATCTCCATAATATCCCGGTAGTACTATATTAATATTTTCACTATTTATACTAGCGGTTAAATTAACTAAACATGATGCAAAATCATTAGAACGATTAGTTATTCTTAATCGTATATCAGAATGAATTTTTTGGTGTTGAAATAAGTGAATATTAATCATGGGTCTTTTCAATAAAGATATTCGTTCCTGTTCATATTTTCTTATTTTATTTGTTTCAAATGTATACCAAAAGATGATTATAGCTGTTGCCATCAGTATTATCATATTTATTACTTCAAAATGCAAAATTTTAAAGTATGGTAAAATTATAAATGCTAATATTATTATTATTATTTCAATTAAAATGATTATGTTAGTAATGCGATCTTTCATTTAATACTCCTCTATTTTCACACATCAAATTTTCTTGTTTCTCACATGGGTCATCCTTATTGTTATTTTCTATAAAATAATAATACTCTTCTGTAAACACCATACAAAAAAATCTAATCATTTCCGATGTCAACAATAAAAGTATTTAACACTATGTAATAATTGAGTTTATCGAAGTGTGAGATCAATATAAATAGCTCTATCATTCCTATGGAGAGCAACGTGAGAGATTCGTATGGATGACGGAATTGAGTTGATTGGGATTTTAATCCGTTTTATCCGTGTAAATCCGTGAGCGATTACTGTCGTGAGTTTTAAAAAGGCTTTACACAAAGTATAATAACTTTTTTGTAAATTGGAACATGGGAGGAAAAATTGAAAACTTGCCCGTTTTGTGATTCAGAATACTCAGAAAAAAATGATGGAAATGGCATTTATCATCAGTGTGAAAATTGTAATTCTCAAATTTACAATTTGTCATTATTAAAAAGATCAAGTTTTAATATAACAACATTTAAACAATTACTGATCTCAGCAAAACAAGATCATACCCATTTCAGTGGAAAGTGTTTTAGTTGTGAACAGCCCTTCAGAGAAGTCATATATAATGCCGATGATTATCAAACCAAAGTTTATGTTTGTCCAACCTGTTTACTCTTTGCCATAAAGAAAATAGATTTTGCTGTGTTTAGGGAACGTGGGGGGTATCGAGAACAACCTGAGAGAGATGAGAGAAAAATGTCTGCTGAAGCTGAAATGGTAATTAACGAACTTGAAACTAAACTAGAGAGAAGCAACAAATCATGGATATTATTTGATAAAAGCGTAAAGCTAACAAAAAGTAAAACTATTGGTTCTTTTACTTTCATGATCTTAATTGTCATATTTTTTGTTAGATTAGGTTTCTCATACGGTGTTACAACACCTATTGGTAAAATAGTTTTTGGCTTATTATTAATAGTTAGTATGATATCCGGACTTGTATTAATAATTGGCAAAGAGAATATTAAAAAAGTTATTGAAACAATAACCTCGAAAGAGAATTAGATTTTTCATTTCCTTAAATTTCTATAACTCTATCCTTCCTATGGAGAACAACGTGAGAGATTCGTATGGATGACGGAGTTGGATTATTTGGAATTTTAATCCGCTTGATCCGCGAACAATTAGAAACTGAAACCTGTTTTTAAATTTACATACATTATGGTTGAGTTTGCCCAAAAAATTGTTGATAAATGACCATTAAACGTTATTTCAACACTCCATCTATCACTAATATTGTAACCCATTCCAAAAGCTCCATAGAAAATATAGGGTATGCCAGTTCCATAATTTAATCTACCATATATATTTGATCTTCCAAGAGAATCTATATTTTCACCAAATAGATATAGGGTATAAATCTCCTTTAACCTATGCTTACTTTCATCAAAATTCTCAAATGCATCATCAGTAATTTGTTCTGCAGGTGGAATCACATTGAAGCCAATTCCCTTTATAAAACTATTTTTTGTAGTAAATTCTAGTTCAACACCTAATGAATACAATATCGGAAAATTTGTTTTTAATACTTTTGTTTCAACAGGAAGGATACTGCTTGTATATTTATATTCATATTTGCCAAAAAATAGACCTGATGATGTAATACGAATTTTTCTATCATCTTCTGCATGAACAAAGCAAACAACCAAAATGAGTAAAACAATAATTACTGATTTTTTCATATTGCCCCTGATTTATAATTACTAGTTCTTTAATATTTAGAATCATTATTAGTGTCAATATTCTTAGGTATTCAAAGACTCTACTCCCAGAATTTCTTATCCAATCCTCTATACTGCACAGCTTCACTAATGTGTGCTACACAAATGTTTTCGCTTCCTTCCAGATCTGCAATAGTTCTAGAAACTTTTAGAATTCTATCGTAAGCTCTGGCAGATAATCCCATTTTATCCATTGCCATCTTTAAAATTGATTTACTGTCTTCATCTAGAATGCAGTGTTTTCTTATCTGTTTAGAGCTCATCTGCGAATTACTGAATATATTACTTTTCTCAAATCGTTTCAATTGAATTTCGCGTGAGTTATTTACTCGCTCTCTAATAATTGAAGATTTCTCACCGGTAGGAATACTGCTGAGTTCATCATATTTTACTGCTGGAACTTCTATATGAATATCAATTCTATCTAGTAGTGGTCCGGAGATCCTAGAGCGGTATCTCTGAATATTTCCAATTGGGCAGGAGCATGTATGTCCTTCTACCTCACTTCCAAAATATCCGCATGGGCAAGGGTTCATAGAGGCAACCATCATAAATTTTGCTGGGAATTCTAAACTTTGAGTTGCACGTGAAATTGTTACAAATTCATCTTCTAATGGCTGACGCAAAACTTCTAAAACTGATTTCTTAAATTCGGGAAGTTCATCTAGAAATAGAACTCCATTATGAGAAAGTGAAACTTCTCCGGGTTTTGGATAGCTTCCACCTCCAATTAAAGCAACATCACTAATTGTATGATGCGGAGAACGAAATGGACGGCTGGTCACGATCCCTTTTTGCGCTCCTATAAAGCCTGCCACAGAATGAATTTTGGTTGTTTCTAAAGCTTCTTCTAAAGTGAATCCTGGTAATATTGTAGAAATTCTTCGAGCCAGCATAGTTTTACCAGATCCGGGAGGACCTAACATAAGCACATTGTGTCCACCTGCTGCCGCAACTTCCAAAGCGCGTTTTACATGATATTGTCCTTTAACATCAAACATATCAACCGGACTTTCATCCAGATGCGAGAACATTTCACTTTTATCTACTTTAAATGGTTCAATAATTATTTTATCTTCCAGAAAATTTACAACTTCATTTAAAGAGGAAGCAGGATACACATTCAATTCATCAATAATAGCTGCTTCTTTGGCATTTTCATAAGGAAGAATGAGTCCATCAAGTTTATCCTTCCAACAAGCAACAGCAACAGGTAACACACCATTAACAGGGCGTAAACTACCATCTAAAGCAAGTTCACCAATGAATGCATACCTCTCTAATTTACTAGTTTTCATCTGATTTAATGCAAAAACTAAAGCAAGTGAAGTTGGAAGATCAAGCGCAACTCCATCTTTTCTAATATCCGCAGGAGCAAGATTTACCGTATAGCAATGAGTTGGAAAACGAAAACCGGAATTCTTAATTGCAGCAGAAACGCGATCTTTACTTTCTTTAACTGAGTTCGATGGCAAACCGACAATTGAGAATTTTGATAATCCTCCTTTAATATCTGCCTCAACAGTTATTTGTTGTGCATCAATTCCCTGAATTGCATACGATTTTGTTTTTCCGTACATTATATGCTCCTTCTATATTTATTTTCCTAATTTTTCATCTGTCATTGCGAGGAGTGAAACGACGTGGTAATCATTTCTTTCTCTTCTCTCAGCAGAGATTGCTTCGTTTGTTATGCATGAAGAAATACTCGCAAGGACATACTCATTATTCTGTTCTATCCTTACGAAGATCCAGAAGAGCAAGCAGTCCGAAAATCTTCGTAAGGTTTCACTTCCCAACTACAACTGTAATTTTCTTTGAATACACTTTCTCACTTTCACGAGATGTAGCCTGCATCAGTACAATATAAACACCAATTGGAAGATTCTTCCCATTATCATTTTTGCCATCCCAAATAATATTACCGGCAGAAGATTGCAAAACCTGATCCACCAGTCTTCTTATCATTCTTCCTTTCAGGTCAAAAATACGTAGCGTAACTGTACTCAAAACTTCCGGTAAAACATATGAAAATATTGTTCGCTCATCTCTGTAGGGTGAAAACGGATTTGGTGCAACACTCAATTTTACATTTGCAGGAAGCATCTGCACAAAAATGCTGTTTGCTCTTCCCGGAGTACTTCCATTTGTTGAAGGTCCCCAGTTCTGTGCATTAGATTGAATTTCAGGATTTACCCTCTCGATCGAAACTCCATCCAGATCATCATTCCAATCTGGCTCAAAGAAAAATTCTTCAATAATATTTTCACATTCATCCATTAATAATATTTGCTCTCCGTCATTGGAAAGTGAGGGCAGTCCTGTGAAAATTGTAATTCCATTTAGATCATACATAGCTCTTAGGGTATCGGCATCAGCATTTGAATTGGTGACCAGATAAAAGGTTTCATCGCAATATGGAATTTTTAATGTGTCTTCATCAACCACCAGAATAACTTCAGAAAGATCAGGAATCTGTAAATTATTCGTGATCTCGATCCATTCCGGCTCTTCTACATCTGGGTCATACATGATCTCATTAACTACAAAAGGTAGAGATCCGCCATTATAATAGCCATAATCAATGTTATTCGCAGCATTCATATCTTCTTCCGATGTCACTTCATAAGCATAGCTGAAATATCCATTTTGAGGTAGTTCAGTAATAAATGAAAACATTAATGAGTCCTCTAAAATTATCTCATCTGAATAAATATTCTCAGTTGGATATTCACCATTAATTATTAGATCGCAAGAAATGGTTGCATCGAAGATATCTTCTAAACCCACATTTATAATAGTAACAAAATGCTCAATTGAGCTCCCATTAATTTGCATATTAGCAAATTCTAATTCTATATCAAATTGCTTTGGCATAACACTATTTGGAAAAGTTGGAGTTCCTAAACTATCGAAGCAAACATTCCACAAAATACTTTCATCATCATACGGATCAATTCGTTCAATTGAAAAATCTGAAGGACAGTTGTTTCCGTTGTACGAAGTTGAATCGAATTTTGTTTCAAATTCATCGGTTAGAATTAATGTTTCATCCGTGTTATTCAACGATGTCCATTCAGATGCAAAAATAACTTTTTCGGGGTCAACTCCGGGGTAGGTTTGTAGGAACAGAATTGTGTCCTGGCATAAAACAATAAAATCAAGTGGAGGTATATTCCCGCCAAAGCTTATTATACTGCCCGATGCGTCTATTATCCTCAAGTTATCCACATCATATACACAATCTGTTCTGTTAAATATCTCAACCCACTCCTGATTGGTGTTGAGCGGCTTGAACATGATTTCATTCAATACAAAAGGTGAAGCACCATTCAATAATGAGCCGTGTGCAATATTATTTGCTAACTCATTATCATAAAAGTAAATAAGCTCAGCCATGATTTGATGATATCTAATAGATAATTCTCCGATTTGACATGAAAAGTCTATGGTGCTTTGAGCAGGGATTGCCGGAAGTTCATAAGTTCCCACATGCGTGTCATTTATCACAATATCGATGCTGGCAGCTTGGTTATCCACATTTTCCGTGGATAAGTTTGCAACCTCTGTTTGAAGCCAGTATTCACCATCATTTTCATAGATTTCTAGATTACTGATAGCTAGATCGATTGGATAAAAATTTGCCCCACCAGGAGTGGGTTGGGTACATTCAAAAAAATCCAGTTCACAATTGTTGGAATCCTCTCCATCATGTTTCCTTGCTAACGTATTTCCATCAGCAACATCAATGGCAAAATATCCACCAGGATTTGTTACATCATCTGGAAGTCCGTTACTGTTTGGGGAATCATATAGAATAGTATCAGTATAAAACCCATCTGCAGAAGTTAAGCGAATTCCATCCGTTTCTGATCCACCATTCTGAAATGCAAGGGTTGTTGTAAGGTCTGTATCGAGAACAAATTCTTCTCCAATTAGAAGAAAACTATTGGATTCTATATTTATATTTGGAAAAGTATAGAGCAATGTAAATGAGGTTCCCGCTTTTTCAATTGTCCAATCTTGTAAATTTTGCTGTATATCAGAGTCATTATACAATTCTATCCATTCATAACCACTGTCAGCACCATTAGGATCATAAAGGACTTCGTTAATTACAACATTTTGAGCAAAGATGAACGTCGCGAACATATGAATCAATACAAGCACTAGAATTTTCATATAAAATCCTTATAAGTTTAGTTTGGGTTTTAAAAATTGAACGACGGTTCTAACGGTATTTTATAAAATATTAATCTTTTACGAATGTATCTTTAAAACTGGGTACGATCTCTATATTTGCATTATTATTATTTGTTCCAACACATAAATTAAGGTTTAGTTCATAATAATGAAGCTCATCTTCAAAAATTCTAATTATCTCTTTTAATTCTTCATTACTAGTTTTTGTACCTGAACCAACTTTCTTTTCATTCATAACAATATTCCAGTCTGCAGTAAATTCATATTTGTTAGATGCTATTTTTTTTCCGGTTATAGACATTTCAATCTTAACTCTATTTGAAACTTTCTGATTATCACTATTAAAAAGTATGTAGTTCGCTGTTCGTTCAGCAATAATATCATTGTTAAATTCATTTTTATTATTTAGTGAAATCGTTCGGTAAACTGAAGGAATACGATACTCTTTGAAATCTGGTTTGATATTATTTTTCCCTCTTTTAACGGTTAGTGGAGCATAGTAGCGAACCATTCTACTCACACTATAAAATATGAGGTGGTCACCACGTTTTAATTTATTTATTATCCTTCGGCTTTTCCCGGCAGGATTATCATCCAGTAATAATTTTTCTCCACTTCTATTGAAGTATACATTTTCCGGCCAAAATTCCAATAACCACACTTGTGTTTTTTGGAATTGCATTATTGCAAATGATAAAGCAATTCCTAAAAGAATTAAGAGCAAAACTATTCCCATTTTAGGAATAGTACGTTTCTTCTTACCTTTTTGCGGAGGTTTGGGAATTTGTATTGAAGGGTCGATTATTTCATAAATTTCTATGGGTTCTTTAATTCCTTTAAGAAAGTAAGCCCCATGTTTCTTCCATGAAACATCTCCAACTTTGTGTTTATTTATCCAGCCGCGAGCGCTGTCAAAAACAGGATACGTCATATAAATCTGTTTTCCATCTGCCAGCCCCTCTACTCTTGCTGCTCTATTTACATGCCTGCCAAAGAGATCCAGATCGATATCATTTTCTATTGCGATCTGTCCCATATGCAGTCCTATCCTAACTTCCAATTTTATATTTTCAGAATTTTCTTTATTAAACATATTTAGTGTTTGTTGTATTGTTATTGCTCGTGCAACTGCGGTTGACGGTTCAGAAAATACTGCCATAATAGAATCACCAATATGTTTAACTATCAGGCCATCATTATTTCCTTCTATAATTGGAATAAGAAGGTCATTGTGGGTTTTTCGAACTTTTGCAGAAAACAATTCTCCTTTATTCTCCGTAAGTTCAGTGAAGCCTTTGATGTCTGTAAACATAACCGTAAGAACAGACGTTTCTCTGAGTTTACGATAATTATCTACCGATGATAACTCTTTTTGAGAAAGTGAATAATTTTGTTTAATATCGTTCTTTTCAACCATGGCATACCTGTGTGTTTTTTAGATTATTTTTCTACGTGAATTAAAGCTGGTTAAAAAAAACGATTAACTATTTACTCTGTCAATACTTAAATATATTTTCGATAATATCTGAAGGGATTATTGATGCTGGTTTACGAATTTCTGCAAGTTTTTCTGCAGTTTCTCCCATTAAGTAGGAAGCTGAAACTGCTGCATCTTTTAGTGATAATTGCTGTCCGATAAATGAGGTAATAATGCCTGCAAGCACATCACCACTGCCTCCAGTAGAAAGTCCATCATTTCCTGTTGTTTCAAATATTATCTCTGTTTCATCACAATATACAGAAGTAGCACTTTTTAGAAGAATATTACATTTATATTTTTCAACAAAATCCTGCAAATACTGTACTGTATCTTTTATGACCTCATCTATTGTAACATCACAAAGCCTGGCAAATTCACCAAGATGAGGAGTTAGCAACACTTGTTTTCCTGCAATATATTTTATGATCTCTTTGTTATCGGAAATTATGTTCAGTGCATCGGCATCAAGGATTAGCGGTTTGTTCCAACTGCTTACAATTTTATTAATTAGATCAATCATCTCTTCAGATCTTCCAATTCCAGGACCTATCAACAGAACATCCATTGAGTTAAGTTTGCTAATAAATTCTTCTGTATCTTCTTTATAATGTGGAAGTGGAATTGTAAATGTCATTACTTCTAATAACTGATTTTCTAGAATAGTTTCAAGACCTAAGGGATGAAAAAGCGTGATCAGCCCTGCACCAGAACGAAGAGCAGCCTTAGAAGCTAAAATGGCAGCCCCTGTAAATCCGGGAGAACCTGCAATTATCCCTACTTTACCATAATTGCCTTTATGAGAGAATTTGTTACGATATGGAAATAGTACATTTTCTTCTGTTGCAAGTTTTCCTTTTAATGGAAATTCATTAAACACACTTTCTGGAACTCCAATATCAATAACCAGTATTTCACCGCTTTTATCTCTACCTTCACCCAGTAATTGTCCATATTTCATAGCTGCCATTGTAAGTGTAAAATCTGCTTCTACGGCAATAATTGCTTGCCCAGTATTTGCATCTATTCCGCTGGCAATATCAATTGCAACAACTGCTTCATCTGCTGAATTTATTTCATTAACAACATCAGCTCGCCAACCTCTTATCTCGCCCTTAAATCCAACTCCAAATATTGCATCAATTATCAGATCAAACTCGGATAGATTATCTGGTTCTTCTTCAATTATATATATTTTTATACCAAGTTGCTTGCATTGATCATAATTTGAAAGTGTTTCAGGGCTCATTTTATCGGTGTTTCCCATTAAGAATATTGCGGGGGAATGCTGCCAATTATACAAATAACGAGCTATCACAAATCCGTCTCCGCCATTATTCCCACTTCCACAGAAAATTGCGATTTTACTTTCAGGTGACAGTAGATCATTTATGAATTCACTGCATCCTTTACCTGCATTTTCCATTAATTCTTGTCCGGGGATTCCAACATTTTCAATTGTGAATTTATCTATTGCATACATCTCTTCACGCTTAAGTACAAACATAATTATTTCCTTTTATTCTTACGCTTCTGGCAATACAATTTCAAAGGTCGTTCCAACATCCACTTCACTTTCTAAAACTCTAATTTTTCCTTTATGATATTCTTCTACGATTCTGTGTGCCAAACTAAGCCCTAGTCCCCATCCTCGCTCTTTATTTGTAACTCCCGGACGAAATATTTTCTTAAACATTTTCTTAGGCATTCCAATTCCTTCATCTGCAATATGAATATATGTTTTATTCTTTTGTGAAAATGCTTTTACGCCAATATTCCCATCTTTCTGCTTCATTGAATCAATGCAGTTTTTAAGCATGTTTTCTAAAGTCCATTTTATCAGATCAGGATCTAAATTGATCTTCTTATCTTCGATCTCACTTTCAAATGTAATCTCAATTTTATTGGAAACTGCCGGCAGTTTTCGCTCAAAATGCTCTATAGTTTCTTGAATGATATCGTGCAGACTGCATGATTGGAATTTCATGATAGAACCAACTTTACCAAAGCGGGAAGCAACATTATTTAATCTTCCCACATCACCACGCATAAATTCAAGCATTCCTTGAAGTTCTTTTCCAGCTTTATTATTACCGGTTTTAGAGTGAATCACATCTATCCAGCCACTCAATGAAGAGAGCGGTGTTCCAAATTGATGAGCAGTCTCTTTTGCTAAACCAACCCACAGAATGTCGCGCTCTGTTTTTTTAATTGTATAAACACCATACATTCCTAAGAATATATAAAGAAATATCAATGCCATTCCAACATAAGGCATCATTTTTAATTGGATCATTGTTTGTGAATCACCATAAAACACATAACTATATATTCTATCATCTTCATCACTTAATCTAAGCGGAATCATAGAATGTTTTGCTTCCATCCTTTTCACCATATTTCTTATAATCGTTTGATGTCGTGGCTCCAAATTATCAAAATTTACCTTTGGAATATCAATATTTTCCCATGAGAAAGGTGCCTTAAGACTATCTGTTAAAATTATTGGATAATCTATTCCGGGGAGTATCTCTTCCATGAAATATTGGAACAGAAAGTGTTCCAAATTA
>Ga0233442_1001264_pt1 | contig 19840 bp, 23 predicted proteins | sample SI_123_September_3_FD_182789 | JGI IMG/M metagenome (GOLD analysis project Ga0233442, IMG submission 182789) | Seawater microbial communities from Saanich Inlet, British Columbia, Canada - SI_123_September2016_150_MG | ecosystem: Environmental > Aquatic > Marine > Inlet | place: Canada: British... | reverse complement strand
TACGAAGAGATATATTTTCTTCCTTGGAAATTTATTAATGCTCCATACTCTTTAAAAGAGATACTTTGGCCTTATCGAATCTATGAAAAAGGTGAGGCTTTTGCAGAAAACTTACAGTTTATTGATAAACAGTGGTTTTCAACAATTAAAGAGTATGGAAATTATGGCAATTTCGATACTCAAAAACTATATGCAATTAGTAAGCGATTTTCACATCTTAGAAGTTTTGCTACAGATAGACCACTTTTTAGAGATCCAAGCAAAGCTGGAGAAGGTTTTCCATTTGATTATCTTCAAAATAGTGCTGTACATGCGAATGAACCTCTTTATTTATCACACTATTCAAAAGATAAAAAATGGAGTTATGTTTTTACTGCATATGCTTCAGGATGGCTACTGAGTCATGATATTCAAACTATTCCCAGTAAATATATTTCTCAATATAAACAATCTAAACTAGCATATATTATTAAAGAAAACATTTCCATACAAAATATCGATAGAAAATTTTTAGTTGAAACTCGTATAGGTTCCTCTTTTGCAATGGTTAAAAGTGAACAATTATCCGATAAAACTACGGTTTTAATATCTTCCGAAATTGGTGGTAAAAAATATCATAACGTGAATATTTCAAATAAAGTTATAAGTTCAAAAAAATTAGAAATAAACAGTAATAATATGAATAAAATTATTTCAGAGTTTATTGGACAAAAATATGGATGGGGTGGTATGTATGAAGATAGAGACTGTTCCTCAACTCTACGAGATATATTTGCACCATTTGGAATTTGGTTACCACGTAACTCTTATCAGCAATCACAAATTGGAAAAGTTTTCTCTTTTGAAACTATGACAAAAATTGAAAAGGAAAAAGCAATTAAAAAATATGCAGTTCCTTTTGAAACCTTACTTTACAAGAAAGGGCACATACTATTATATTTAGGCACTAAATATAACTCTAAAACAGAGAATATAGATATTATTGTTTTGCATAATATGTGGGGCATTCGTACTTTAAATGGAGACACGTATGGTCGTATTATTATTGGGAAAACAGTTATATCAAATTTAGAGATTGGTAATAAAGAAGAAAATTTTGATCCTAAAAGTGATATGTTAGAATCTTTAAAAAGTATGAATATTATTACGCAGTAAGCGTAATAAGTTTTATAAAAAACTATTTTGAATAAAAAGAGCTAAAACTAGAAGTAAAATAATTGCACCTGCTTTGTTGTAAAGTTTATTTGCAAGTATAAACAAAAGAGCTGCAGAAGCGACAGTCATTATAAGTAAATCAAACTGATTTGTTTTTGCGTCTATTGTTAGTGGAGATAACAGTGATGCTCCTCCTAAAACTATAGAAAAATTAGCTACATTAGAACCAATGATATTACCAATACTCATATCTGCATTTCCCTTTTTTACTGCTACAAGAGATACTACTAATTCAGGTAAAGATGTTCCTAGTGAAATTAAAAAGAGTCCAATTAACCATTCACTTACTCCAAAGGTTCTCGCGATAGCAGTAGCACTTTCAATAGTAAAGTGTGCTCCACCAATAGTGAAAGCAAAACCTATTAGAAGTAAGATAATAGTTTTAGACCAAATAAATTTTTCTTTCGCTACATCTCCATCCACTTCTCCTTCTAACTCCTCTTTTGAATCTTTGAATAAAAATATTAAATAAGATACCATTAAAAAGAGGAATAAAAAACCTTCCAATCTCGAAATAACACCATCAAATATCATAATAAAAAATATCATTACTGGAAAAACTACCCAAGCACTGTCTTTAGCAAATAAGTCACGATCAGGCTTCATACTTTTGGCAATAAAAAGTACAATACCTAAAACAAGTGTAATATTAAATGTGACACTACCAACAACATTAGCCACAGCTAAATCACTTTTTCCTGCAGCACTAGCCATCATTGAAGCAGCCATTTCAGGTAAAGAGGTCCCAATTGCAATTAGGGTTGCACCAATTACAAAGTGAGAGATATTGAAATGAAGAGCAATACGTTCACTCTCTTTTATTATAAAATCAGCACCATAAATAAGTGCTCCCATTGCTGCAAAAAATATGACAAAGTCCATTTTAACTCCTTAAAGTTGTGTATTAATTATTGTTGAGTACGGACTATTAAAGAATTTGGAAGATCAAACTCATTAATAATTCGACGCTCTTCTTGGCGCATTTCACCTGAATCTATTTCATGGTCAAAACCTAATAAGTGTAATAGTCCATGTATAAAAAGTAGTGAAAGTTCATTTTGATTATTATGCCCAAATTTATCTGCACCATTTTTAACATAATCATAAGATATAATAATAGATCCTAAAGGCAACAAGTCAAGTGGAATACCTGGCATAATTTCCATGGGAAAGCTTAGTACATCTGTAGCCTTATCAATATTTCTATATGTTTTATTTATTGTTTGAATGTCGTTATCATCAGTAATTATTAACTCTAATGATCTTGGGGTTAGGTAAGAAGAAATTTTTTCTAAATGAGCGATATCTATATCACTATGTAATCTATTTTCAAAGTCAATCATAAGTCGCATTGTAGCTAAATACAACTTATGTTGATAGTAAAGATATTATTTTATGCTTTAATATCTATGCTCTGTCCAAGCCCTGTAAGGGCTGAACTTGTTTGTTGTATTTGAGTATTTTGTGGTGCAATACTATCTAATACTTTTAAAACACTATTTGATTCAACTTCAGTAGCTTTTTTCATGGCATCAATTTGAAAACTACTTGTTACTTGGTTACCACTAATTGCATCCATAGAAAATCCTTTTGTATTTACTTAATTATAAAATCGACATAAATAAGAAAAAATTTAGAGTGAAAAACTTTTTACCATAACACGTTCAATATCTTCTTTTTGTAATGTCTCATTTGTAAAATAGGCATTAGCAAGGACTCCTTGTCCTAAAAGCATATCGGTACCATTAACATAAGTAATATCATTTTTCTTTGCAAGTTTTAAAAATGGTGTTAGTTCCCCATAAATAACGTCTGCACAATAGCGAGACATTTTTAAAAGAGGTTCTAGAGTTTCAATAGGAAGTGGGTAGTTTTTATCTTCTAAACCTGCTGATGTTGTATTAACAATTAAGTCATATGGTTCAGTTATAAATGTATTCCATTCAAAGGTTTTAAAGCCTTTTTCTTGAAAATAGTCTAGACGATTTTTAGAACGATTGAGAATAGTAACTTTAAAATGTTCATCGTTAAACTTGTTTGCTAATGCTTTAGCCGTTCCACCTGCACCAATGATTAAAATAGATTTAACATTAGTAAAGTTTCTAATTGCATACAAAAAACCATCTGCATCAGTATTATAGCCAATGAGTTTACCATTTTCTTCAATTAAAGTATTAACAACACCTATTGTTTTGGCAAATCCTCTAACTTCATCACATGCTTCAAATGCTGACTCTTTATGAGGGACCGTTACATTCGCTCCCTTAAGTTTTAACTTGAAAAATGTTTCACGTAGTTGCTTTCCATCTTTAAGGTGTACTCTTGTATAAGTAGCTTTATAGTTTAAATGTTTAAAAACAGAGTTATGCATTAGTGGTGAGCGAGAATGTGAAACAGGGTCACCAAATATTGCAAATATATTTATCATGACGAAGTACTTTTTGTATTTAGCTCTTCAAGAGCATTAATAGATGATAATAGTGCACCAAGTTTATTTTTAACTTCTAAGTATTCAAGTTCATTTATCGAATCAGCAACAACACCTGCTCCTGCTTGTAGTGTTATTTTATCATCATGTACCATTGCAGTTCTAATAGTAATGGCACTGTCCATATTTCCATCAAATCCAAAATAAGCAATACTCCCACTATAAAATCCACGTTTTAACTGTTCAAACTCTGCTATAAGCTCCATTGCCCTAATTTTTGGGGCACCAGTCATTGTTCCCGCAGTAAAAGTTGCAGCGAAAAGATCAAACATATCTTTACTGTCTTCGATGGTAGCTGTGACATCACTTACCATATGCATAACATGAGAATAACGTTCTACATGCATCATATCAAGAACTTTTACTGTTCCTACTTTTGCAACACGACTGACATCGTTACGACCTAAATCAATTAACATCAAGTGCTCTGCACACTCTTTAGGGTCATTAACAAGTTCATGCTCCATCTCGAGGTCACGTACTTTTGTTTTTCCACGTTTACGAGTTCCTGCAATAGGACGAAGTAGTAACTCTTTATCTTGTAATCGCACCATAACTTCAGGAGAACTGCCCACAATACTAAAGGTTTCATATTCCATTAAAAACATATAAGGAGAAGGGTTTTTTGTACGCAGAACACGATAAAAACTAAAAGGATCTACATGTGCTTTTTGTGTGTATCTATTGGTCATTAAGATTTGAAAAACGTCACCACTTTTAATCATCTCTTTGGATTTAACAATCAAATTAAAAAACTCATTTTTAGAGAAGTGATAGCTTCCTTGGTCATGAGAAGTTATAGGTATTAACGGAGTATATTGATAATCACTAAGTAAAGTGTCCTTAATAATATTAAACTCATCAGAAATACTTTTAAGTGCTGAGAGTATAGTCACTTCATGTGTTTTGTGGGAATAAACAGCTACAAATTTAGGCAAAATAAGATCTAAGTCAGGAGTATCTAATGTATCTTCAAGAGAACTCATAATATTTTCGAGTGTTGGTTCAAATGTTTTTACCATATCATAACCGATAAATCCAATAAACCCATCAACATAACCAAGTCCAAGTTCAGAAGTAATATTACGATACTCATTTTGATTAATATCTTTATAGTAAGATTTTAAAAAATTGAAAGGAGTTTCTTCAATAACAGAAGCGTTACCATCTGAATCAATATATGTTGTTTGATTGTTTTTATAAGTAAGTCTTTCACGTGCACCTATAGCAATAATACTATAGTTACCGCTATTTTGCTCTGAAGTTGCTCCAGCACTTTCAAAGAGAAAGCTTACTTCATTCTCGAAGTAAGCTTTTATCTTTTCATATACAGCAATAGGTGCAAATTGATCAATTACAATTTTTTTTGAGTAAATCACTATTTAGTCCTTAAATAAGAAAGCACCTGGTTCAATTGTTTTTTTGACCGTTTTAAGTGCATTTCTAGCAGATTTTTCATCTTTAAAAGGTCCAACAAGGACTTTATTAATACTTCTCCCGTTTATAACAACATTTTTATAGGTGTAAGTTAAGTCTTGAGACGTAATTTTACTTAAAAACTTTTTGTTAGGCTCATATCGTGAAAATGATCCTACTTGAATATAATAAGGGTTTTTTATATACTTTGTTTCTGTTTTAACTACTTTTGATTGAGGAACTTCTTCTATCTTTACTTCTTCTACAACTAAGTCTACGTTATCAGTATTTAAGTTATTCTCATCTTCATCAATAATAACAATATCATCATCTATTATCTCTTCAACCTGTGAATTTAAAGATTCCTCTTTTAATTTTTTTGCAATGTTGTTTAGGTGATTTTCATCCGAATCTTCTTCTACAACATCGATAGGTTCAAAAAGTGGATCATCCTTGGTTGTTTTTAAACTTTGTGTTGGTTCTGGTGGTAAAACAGCTTGAGGTAGTACACTGCTGTCACTACTAATCCTATTCATCACTACAACTGCAATAATTAAAATAATTGCTAAAACACTAATAACTACAAGTACTTTTTTACTTTTAGAAGCTTCAGAGTTTTTGTTTAAAATAATATCATTTAACTCATTTTTTTCACTGTCTATTTGCTCATTTAATTGATTACTCATAAAATTTTCTCACTTTTTAAATTTCTATTTAATGGAACGTTTACATATGTTTTGACCAAGAAGCACCACGCTCTTTAGCGTAAACTTCAAGGGGAATATTTAAAATATTATACTCATCAGGTAAATCTGGATTGGGATACATTTTCCACTGTTTAGGCTGTTTCTGAGCCAATTTCATAGAGATAGTTTTGCCAAGTTGATAGGCTTCTTGTAAGGTTGTATGACCTTTATGAATGTAAAGGTGAAGATGCCCAGGTGTTTTTGTTTCATAAGCAGTAAAGTTTATATACCCTTCTTCACGTAATAGTAACTGTGCTTTATGATAAAAACGTTGAGGATCGCGTCCATTATAATCAATAACAATATTTTCAACTTTGTTGTGTTTATTAATTAAAGAGTGGGCTAGTGTAACTTCACCCTTTAAATGCTGGTTAATCAGTGATTGACTTAATGTTTTATCGACTTTTTCATATTTATTATAAAATGTACGACCTTTAAAACTAATCTTATCCACCATACTATCGTGTTTTATCCAATAGTGGTCTGTTAACATTTTTATAAGTTTTAAGTCCATATTTGTCATTAAATAACTCCTTTTAATTTTTATACATACTAAATTTTAGTATGTAGATTGTTGATATATAACAAAGTTTTGTGCTAATTCTTTTAATTCGCTCTTAATTGTAGCATGTTTTGCCTCATTGTTAATATCATCAAGGACATCAGCAATTTTATTAGCAATAAATTCAAACTCTTTTTCTTTCATTCCACGTGATGTTAGAGCTGGAGAACCAATTCTTACACCTGAAGTTACAAATGGACTTCGTGTCTCACCTGGTACTGTGTTTTTGTTTACTGTTATACCAGCATTAGTAAGTGCTGCATCTGCTTCTTTACCGCTAAAATCTTTGTCTAAAAATGAAACTAAAACAAGGTGGTTATCTGTTCCTCCACTTACTACATCGTAACCACGTGTTACAAGAACATCAGCAAGTTTTGAAGCATTAAGCTTTACTTGCTTCGCATATTCTTTCCACTCAGTCGATAAATTATATTTAAACCCAACAGCTTTAGCTGCAATAACGTGAACAAGAGGTCCTCCTTGAAGACCAGGAAAAATAGCAGAATTTATTTTTTTTGCAACATCCTCATTATTTGTCATAATCATTCCACCACGTGGTCCTGCTAAAGTTTTATGTGTTGTTGTTGTAACAACATCAGCATAAGGGAATGGACTAGGGTGCTCAGCAGCACATACTAAACCAGCAATATGAGCAATGTCAGCAAATAGAATTGCTCCCACTTCGTCAGCAATTTCACGAAACTTTTTAAAGTCAATTTCACGAGCATATGCAGAAGCACCACAAACAATAATTTTAGGTTGAACGATTTTAGCAATATCTAAAACACGGTCATAGTTAATACGACCATCTAATTCAACACCATATGTAAATGAAGAGTAGTTTTTACCTGAAAAACTTGGTTTTGAACCATGAGTCAAATGTCCCCCATGGCTTAAATCCATACCTAAAAGTTTATCTCCAGCTTTTAACAATGCTGCATAAACAGCACCATTTGCTTGCGAACCTGAATGTGGTTGAACATTTGCATAATTACAGTTAAAAAGTTTACAAGCTCTATCTATTGCTAACTGTTCAACACCATCTGCATATTCACAACCACCGTAATAACGTTTTGCAGGATAACCCTCAGCATACTTATTTGTAAACACTGATCCCATTGCTTCCATTACTGCTGGAAGTGTAAAGTTTTCTGATGCAATCATCTCTAAATGATCTGTTTGACGCTCTAACTCTTGTTCACATAACTCAAATATCTCACTATCGTACTCTTTTAAAAAACTCATTTTATTTCCTATATTTATACGCTTTAAGAAGTTAATCCTAAAGCTTTGTTAACCACGAGGGCGCTAAGGTTACATCCCTAGAAGAGATGTGATTTCAGTTAAACTTATTCTTCGTCATCTTTAGGTTCAGCTAAATCTGATGGAAGTGGCTTCATTGCCGGAAATAGTAAGACATCACGAATAGAGTGCTCATTAGTAAGTAACATAACAAGTCTATCCATACCAATACCTTGACCTGCAGTTGGTGCCATTCCATAACTTAAAGCATTAACAAAGTCGGCATCCATATCATGTGCTTCATCATCTCCACCACAATCTTTAGCTGCAACTTGACCTTCAAAACGCTCAAGTTGATCAATTGGGTCATTTAGCTCACTAAAAGCATTGGCAATTTCACGTCCTGCAATAAATAGCTCAAAACGTTCTGTTAAATGAGGTTGCTCATTGCTTCTACGAGCAAGTGGCGAAATCTCAACCGGATACATTGTAATAAAAGTTGGGTCAACTAATTTTTCTTCAACATATTCATCAAAAAGTTCACCTTGAAGTTGACCAAGATTCATTTTCACATTAACATCTACATGACGTGCTTTTAAATAAGCAATAATTTTATCTTTATCTATTGCTACATCTTCTGGAACACCACCAATTTTTGTGAGTGAATCAATTAATGGAATTTCTATGAAATTTGTAAAATCTACTCTCATATCTCCATAAGGAAGTGTAGTAGGAAGTTCTAAATGCTCAAAAAGGTAATTAAAATACTCTTTGGTAATTTCAATTAAATCTTTATAAGTTTTGTAGGCCCAATAAAATTCAATTGAAGTAAACTCAGGATTGTGAGTTGCGTCCATTCCTTCGTTTCTAAAGTTACGATTAATTTCAAATACTGCTTCAAAACCACCAACAATAAGTCTTTTTAAATAAAGTTCAGGTGCAATTCTTAAATATCTGTCAATTCCTAAAGCATTATGATGAGTAACAAAAGGTTTTGCATTTGCGCCACCAGCAATAGGATGCATCATCGGAGTTTCAACTTCTAAAAAGCCTTTATCTTCAAAAAATCTACGAGTTAAGCTAATTACTTTAGAACGAATTTTAAAAGTATTACGTACTTCAGCATTCATAATTAAATCTAAATAACGTTGACGGTATCGCATCTCTTTATCTGTAATTCCATGAAATTTTTCAGGTAGAGGGGAGATGGCCTTTGTTAGCATTTTGATAGCATCAACGTGTAGAGAAAGTTCTCCTTTACCGGTTACAAAAGGGTACCCCTCAACTTCAATAATATCACCTACTTCAAAAGTTTTTTTGAAAATAGTGTTATAAAAATCTTCAGGTAAATTATCACGAGTTACATAAACTTGTAACATACCACTTTCATCTTCTATTTTTACAAAACTGGCTTTACCCATAATTCTAAAAAATTTTATACGGCCTGAAACAGTGTATCTACGTGTTTCGTCACGACGATTTTCAAGAGACTCTACATCACTATTTACATTTAAGAACTTTAAAATTGTTGTAGATCTATTTGATTGATTTGAATAAGGATCAATTCCTAATTCTCTTAGTACGTTTGCTTTTTCAATACGCTGTTGTATATATTGATTTTCAAATGCCAATGATGTTCCTTTTGTTAAATTAAATAATTTTATTTATGAATTTGTTTGACACGTTTTACAGGTGCCATAAATTTGCATTGAATGGTCCGACATTTTAAAGCCTAGTTTGTTAGCAATTTTATGTTGGCGATCTTCAATTTCTTCATCTACAAACTCTGTTATATCACCACAATCGACACATATCATATGATCATGATGTTCTTTCGCACCTAGCTCATATTTCTTTCCTTGTGCACCAAAAGAGAGAGATGTGACCATGTCTGAATCTTCTAAGAGAGAGAGTGTTCTATATATTGTTGCAATTCCTGTTTTTAATTTAGGATAACTCTCTTGTATTAAATGATGCAGTGACTCTGGTGTAAGATGTTCATTTGATTTATAAAGCGTCTCTAAAATTATTTCACGTTGTATTGTAAATTTAAGACCATTTTTTTTAAGCAAAACTTTGAAGTCTAGTAAAAGCTTATCATATTCAATAGTTCTATCGTTAAAGTTTGTTGTTGTTGCCATATTTACTCTTTCTCCTCTGAACTCATTTTTTGAATAACTATTTTTTTAATATTTTCAGCTTTTTCATTTACTAAAGAATCTTTACTCTCTTCAATTTTTTCTTTCATATCTTCTGAAACCTCTTCAAGTTTCTCTTCTAGCTCTTCGGAAACAGTTTGAGGATCAATACTCATGACAGTTTCCCCGATATTAATTAAAATTGGATATAAGATGCTATCATTAAGTTTTGGTGCAATATTTTGTTCAATTGCTTTAATATTATTTATTGAAAATGCAATAACTGAAAAGATAATTAAAAATTTTGAACTACCAAGTATAAAACCTAAAATTTTATCTACAGGCCCTAACCCACTCATGTGAGATAGTTTTTTAAAACTCATTCCAATTAAAATTGCACCTAGCCAAATGGCAGCAAAAGTAACTAAAAAACCACTAAAGCTTATTGCAGAGTTATTCTCAAAATGAAAAATAGTATCACTGAGAAGTTCTCCTGCAATACTTCCATAACGAGAAGCAATGAAAAGTCCAAGACCAATTCCTAAAAGTCCAAATAACTCTTTAAAGAAACCATTTATAATTCCTTTTAACCCTAATAGTAAAATAACTACTCCCACTGCTAAGTCAAAATAATTTACATCCATGTGTGTACTTCTTTCATTTGATTGATTTCCATTCTATTTTTATTCTCTAGTCTTTAATTGATCTTTACCCGAATTTTTAGCTTCATAAAGAGCTTCATCAGCTCTTTGTAGTACAGTAGTTAAAGTATCATCTTTTCGGTACGTTGTTGCACCAATACTTAAAGTAATTGAAATTCGATGATCTTGATAGGTTAATTTATTAGTGCGTACAAGATGTAAAATTCTCTGTATAATTCTCATACATACTTCGTCGTCTACTCGATTTAATACAAGAAGAAATTCTTCGCCACCATAACGAAAGACACGATCTCCATCTCGTAATGTTTTTTGTAACAAATTCGATAAAAATATTAAAACTTTATCACCAACTAGATGTCCATAGGTGTCATTAACTGCTTTAAAGTCATCAATATCAACCATTATAATGTGAATATCACTACCATGGAGTTCAATATGCTCAAGTTGGGATAAGTATTCATCCATGCTACGACGGTTATAAAGCTTTGTTAATGGATCAATTTGAGATTTTTTTTCTAGCTTTTTAACTTCTTTTAAAAGAGATCCAATAATATCATTAGCAACATCAATTTCATCATTAATATGACTCTGAATTTGATTAAAATGCTGTTTTATAGAATTAGTATCTAGTGTTTTAAACCCATCAGAAAAAATAAAATCATTCTGCTCTGAATTAAGTTGTTCGAAATTTTGAGTACTGTTTGTATAGGAATCAATACTTTGTACAGCTAATTTTTTATACTCTGCATCAAAGTTGATACTTTCTAAGTCTACTTCGAAATTTTCGGTGCTAGGATTGAGTCTGTCTTTTATGAGCTTATTGGCAAAAGCATGTAGAAAGTCAATTAATACAGTTTCACTTAAATCTTTTTCATGGCTCTCTTGTGCATAATTAGTTATCTCTTTGTGCGCATTATCAAGTATATTTTGTATTTTTGTTTTTTTCATTTCTTATATCCGTTGAGCTAAAAATCTATACTAATTACAATCTAAAATTTATTTAATACAGCTATTATAGTCAAAACAAGCATAAAAAAACCTTTGTATTTATATAAAGCGAATAGAAATATTTTTTAACTTATTAGAATAATAGAATAATTTAGCTATAATCGCACAAAAATAATATATATAAGGTTTTTTATGAGTATTTGGACACCATCAAGTTGGAGAGAAAAGCCAATTTTACAACAACCTACTTATCCAGATCAAAAAGAGTTAGATACCGTACTAAATGAACTTAAACAGTATCCTCCACTGGTTTTTGCAGGAGAAGCACGTACTTTGAAAGCTCAATTAGCTGACGTATCTGAAGGTAAAGCTTTTTTACTTCAGGGTGGTGATTGTGCGGAAAGTTTTTCTGAATTTCATGCAGACAATATTAGAGACACATTTAAAGTATTAATGCAAATGGCAGTTGTTATGACATTTGCAGGTGGTGTACCTGTAGTGAAAATTGGTCGTTTAGGCGGACAATTTGCAAAACCACGTTCGTCAGATAATGAAACTGTTGGAGATACGACACTTCCGAGCTACCGTGGGGATATAATTAATAGTGTAGGATTTGATGAGGCTTCTCGTATTCCTGATCCTCGTCGTATGATTCATGCTTATAATCAATCTTCAGCTACACAAAATTTACTTCGTGCTTTTGCATCAGGTGGATTGGCAGATTTACATCAGGTAAACCAATGGAACTTGGATTTTACTCATAAAAGTAAATTAACAGAAAAATATGAATCAATGGCGAAAGATATCGCCAAATCATTGAAGTTTATGGAAGCGTGTGGTGTTAACTCTAAAACATATCGTACTCTAAGAGAAACAGATTTTTTCACATCTCATGAAGCATTATTACTACCATATGAAGAAGCATTTACACGTCAAGATTCAATAACAGGAGAGTGGTATGATGTATCATCTCATATGTTATGGATAGGTGACAGAACACGTCAAATTGATGGTGCTCACGTTGAATTTATGCGTGGAATTAATAATCCTATTGGTATTAAAGCTGGTCCAACAATGGATGCTGACGACTTTATTCGCCTTATTGACAAACTTAATCCGAATAATGAAGCGGGTAGATTAAATGTTATTGTTCGTATGGGTGCTGACAAAGTTGGTGACGATAAAACAGGTATGGCTCGCTTGATTCGTGCTGTAGAACGTGAAGGTAAGAAAATTGTATGGAGTTGTGATCCAATGCATGGGAATACAATAAAAGCTTCAAATGGTTACAAAACACGTCCAGTTGAAGCAATTTTAACTGAGATGAAACAGTTTTTCCAAGTTCATAAAGCTGAGGGTACCATTGGTGGTGGTGTTCATATGGAAATGACAGGTAAAAATGTAACTGAGTGTATTGGTGGGGCTTTTCAAATTAGTGAAGAAGACTTAAGTAGTCGTTATCATACACATTGTGATCCACGCTTAAATGCAGATCAATCTCTTGAACTTGCATTTTTAATTGCAGATACACTAAAAGAAGCACGTTAAGCTTCTTTTAGACAATCAATATTCTTGATTGTCTAAAAGAGTTTACAAGTTATTATAAACTCTCTAGATTCCTCAGTAATTCATCTTTTCGGTTACAATATCGAATAGCTTCGTCCCTTTCAATATCTCCATCTTTTAAATACTGTATTAACTCTTGTGTCTGTGTAGTCATTCCCGTTTCAGTTTGGTTTAGTTGCATTTGAGAGTACAGTTGGTGTACTTTATCTTCACGAATAAGATTTTGAATTGCTGAATTAGCAATCATAATTTCATAAACACCTACACGACCACCACCGATTTTTGGTAATAAGGCTTGAGCAACAACGGCCACAATTGAGGTTGAAAGTTGCGCTCTAATTTGTCCTTGTTCATCGCCACTAAAAGTGTCAATAATTCTATTTATAGTTTGTGGTGCAGAGTTAGTATGAAGTGTGCCAAATACCAAGTGACCTGTTTCTGCAGCTGTAATTGCGGCAGAAATTGTTTCTTTATCCCGCATCTCTCCAATTAAAATAATATCTGGATCTTCACGTAGTGATGCTTTTAAAGCTCGTGCAAAACTTTTTGTATCCGTACCCACATTTCTATGTGAAAATAGAGATTTATCATTAGTATGAATGTACTCAACTGGGTCTTCAATAGTAATAATATGTTTGTTTTGTGTTCTGTTAATTTCATGAATCATTGCCGCTAGTGTCGTAGATTTTCCACTTCCGGTTGGTCCTGTTACTAAAATAAGACCTTTTTCACGTTTAATTAATTCTTTAAAAATAGCTTTTGCATCTAAATCATCTAAAGTTAAAATAGTGTTATTAATAATACGAAATGCACATGCTACTGAGCCTAATGTTCTATAGTAGTTTGCACGAAAACGACCAATGTTAGGAATTTGAACGGCAAAGTCTAGTTCACTAAATTCTTCAAACTCACGCCGTTGTTTGTCATTTAGAAGTGAATATGCAAGAGTTTCAATCTCTTCTGCTGAAAGTGCATTGATTTTTAAACCAATAAGGCGTCCATCAATTCTAACTTTTGGGACTGCCCCAGCAATAAGATGCAAATCAGACGCACCATTTTTTAAAACATTGTAAAGTAATTTATTAATATCTACATCAGCCATTATAGAAATACCTCTTCATAAATTTTTAAATCAAATGCTACAAGAACATTATTTTCATTATTTTTCTGATATTCAACAACAGGACGCTTGATCAACATTGGCTCTTGAGTTAAATATATTTTTATTTCATCTTCGCTTAAATTTTTTTCTTTAAGTTTTAAGGTTCTATACGTCGTTCCTCGTTTGTTAAAAAGTTTATTTAACTCATTATATTGAAGCCATTTTTCTATCATGATAGAAGTGACTTCAATAGTTTTAAAATCATGAAGGGTATATTCAAGATTGTGCTCTTTAAAAAACTTTATTGCTTTTTTAACACTATCACAATTTTTAATACCGTAAATATTTATCATAGATTATCTACTCTATGATTTTTGGAACAATAAAGAAGTGGTCTTCACTATGAGGTGCATTGGCAATAATAACATCATTTATAGCTGTATTACAACTTGGTACATCTTCACGAAGCCGTGTTCCACTGTTATCCATACTAAAAGTAGCATCAACACCATCTGTGTTGAGCTCTGTTAGATTGTCAACAAAAGAGACAATTTCACCAAGTTGCTTAATAACTTCTTCTCTTTTATCTTCAGAAATTTTAAGGTGTGAAAGTTTTTCTAGTTTTGTTAATAGTTCATCGTTAACTTGCATAAATTGCCTTGTCTTGGAAATATTTGAGCTATTTTAACAAAGATAAGCTTGTATATATGTTTATTTAACAAATAATTTGATAAAATCTTTATATAAAATAAGTAGATTAAAAATAGGAAGAGACGTGAGCATAAAAGAAAATATTGATATGATTAAAGATGAGCTAAACGCTGAAGAGAAAATGTTTGAAAACAGCGTAAAAGCGGAACGATTCATTGGAAAATATAGAAACATGATTATTGGTGGTGTTAGTGCAATTGTAGTCTTAGTTGTTGCCAATGCACTTTACAATAATTATACAAACTCTCAAATTGATCGTTCAAATGAATTGTTTGTATCAATTGAAGCAAACCCTAGTGATACCAAAGCAAAAAGTGAGTTACAAAAAATAAACAGTGATCTTTATGATGTGTTAGAACTTTCACAAGCGTTAAAAGTTTCTGATGTAAAAACATTAGAATCACTAAAAAACTCTAAAGCTGTGGCTGTATCAGAATTTGCTAAATATCAACTTTCAGTGATGAATAAAAACCAAATTGCTATTGATCAGTATACACTTAATCAAAATGCAATTTATAAAGATATGGCATTAGTGCAATCTGCTTATCTATTAATGCAATCAAATCGTACTGATGAAGCACATCAAAAATTAAAAATGATTAATATGAATTCAAGTCTGTATCAAATGGCTCAAGTTATGATGCATTATGGTGTTAAGTAAATCGTGATAAAACAACATGTTTTACTTTTTATAGTTACTATTGCACTTCTACTAACTACTTCAGGGTGTAGTTCAAAAAAATATTTTGAGCCTGAATTTACTCACGGGGACTATGATATTAGTGGTTCTTTAGAAGAAGTTATTGTTGATACTAATAGTGAAGGTGCCGTTTTATCTAATGGTAAAGTTATTAGTAAAGATGGTTTAGAAGATGCTACTCTTAAAAATGGATATACATTTATCTCAAAAAGTGGTGGTTATATCATCTCTGGTAGTATCAATGGTACATTAAACTTTGAAGTTTTAGATAAAAAAGATGTAAATGAGTCATCAGACATTAAAATAGAGCTTAAAAAAACAGTAGCAGGGGTTACTCTTAAAGATGATATATTAGCGGTTCTTTTTGCTAATAATGAGATGGCCTTATATCAATTTTCAACACAAAAACTTATTTTAAAAGAGCAAGGTAATGCACCTGCTGTTTTAGATAATCGTATTGTAAACCCTTACTTTTTAAATGACTTAGTTCTATTTTTAACACTTGATGGTAAAGTAGTCATTATCTCAACACAAACAAAAGAGGTATTGCGTTCAAGTATTGTAAGCAGTGCTGATAATTTTAATAATGTTATCTATTTTAATGTTATTAATAACAAACTTTTAGCCGCAACACCAACTCGGTTATTACTTATTTCAGAAAAAGAGAGTCGAAACTCTTTTGAATTACGAGATATTGTTTTTGATGATGATGGAATATGGTTGAGCACAAAACAAGGTGAAGTTTTCTTTTTAAGTGATACATTTGAAGTTAAGGCAAAACAAAAATTTCCTTTTGCCCATTTTTTAGGAATGGTTGTAAAAGATAAAATTTATCTTCTTGAAAAAGAGGGATATCTTATTGTAGTAGAAAAAGATTTTAGTGAATATAAAGTATATGAAGTTGATGTTGATGATGGCTATGTTTTTGTTGGTAAAGATAGAATCTATTTTGATGACAACTATATTACATTTAAGTAATTATTAGTGTCAAAAGAGCTTGAAGCCTTTTTTGAGTATTTACTTGTTGTTAAAGCGTTAAATACAAAATCAATAGAAGCTTATAAAAGTGATTTGTTAGATATAGAGTTATCATGTAAAAAATCACTTATTGATTTACAAAGTGATGAAATTCTCTCTTATCTTACTGCTTACGAAAATTCTAGAACATTGAATAGAAAACTATCTGCTTTTAATAGTTTTCTCTCATTTTGCCATAATGCCCATTTTGAAAATAGTGTAAAAAAATTTAAACTCTCTAAAGTACCTAAAAACCTTCCAAAATACCTTAATTACAATGATTTTAAAAATTTATTAAATAGTATTGAATTGAAAGATTACTTAGGATTAAGAAATTATGCATTAATACTATTTTTATATGCAAGCGGTTTACGTATAAGTGAATGTTTAATGATTAGAAAAGAGGATTTTTTATCTGATAACGATGAAATATGGTTACGTGTTCGTCATACTAAAGGGGATAAAGAACGTATGGTTCCTATCGCTACTGAAGCATATAAAGCTGTACAAGAGTATTTAGTTGCAATGAATGCAAGTAGTAATGATGAGAGTGAATTTATTTGGTTAAATTATCAAAAAAAGCAATTGAGTAGAATATCTGCGTATAAAATAACACAAAAATATTTAGGGGTGTCTCCTCATGTGTTACGTCACTCTTATGCAACAGCGTTAATAGTGGGTGGTGCTGATTTACGAGTAGTACAAGAACTTTTAGGACATTCATCTCTTTTAACAACACAGATTTACACCCATATTCAAAAAGAGAGCTTGGCAAAGACAGTATACTCTTGTCATCCTCTTAATAATTAACATAGTAAAAGGATTATAACGTTGCAAGGAATCGTAACATTACTTCAGAGTAAAAAAATTATCAATAAAAAATGTGAAGAATTATCTCCAAAAATTTTAAAAATCCGAAATAAAGTTCGGCTGTATCATACTTTGGATTTAAGTAATCGTTATGGTGCGATTGTTGTTGTATCACAAAAAAGTCGTATCTTACAAAGTAATATAGAAGTGTTTGAATCTATAATATATAAAATGAGTATTCATTTTGACCATAATTTTGCACTCAAAACAATAGTAGTTGATGCACCACTTTGTTCAAAGGCTGAAACTAAATTAAAACAAAATGGGTGGAAGGTTCTTTTTGCTTCTGTGTGATGTTGGAAACAGTACTTTTCATTTTTACAATAGTGAAACCTACCAAAGCAATAAAGTTTTTATAGATGAATTCAAAAGCGAAAACTATACAGAAGAAATCTACTACATAAATGTTAACTCTAATGTTGAAGAGCTTTTGACTTCCCTTCAAAATTGGTACAATATTTCTAATATGATAAATTTTGAAACCTATTATAAAACAATGGGTATAGATAGAGTAGTATCTTGTGAAAATTTCATTGCACAAGATATTAATATAGTTGTAATTGATGCTGGTAGTGCTATTACGGTTGATTTAATCACGAATGGCAGTTATCAAGGTGGTTTTATATATCCTGGATTAGCAGCATTTCAAAATTGTTTTAAAATGATTTCAAATCGTTTGGATTACTCATTTAACTTTGAGCTTGATTTAGATAAAATGGCACAAAATTCGCAAGATGCAATTACTTATGGAGCACTACGACCTTTTATTAGCGAAATAGAGCGGTATAGTGATTATAACGTGGTTATAACTGGTGGTGATGCTAAGGTTCTAGAATCACTTTTTCCAGAATCAAAAATTGATACCTTACTTGTCTTTAAAGGTATGCTAGAAATTATTAAAAAATATAAATAGAGTGGAGATATTATGTTAACAGTAGCCTTACCTAAAGGAAGAATTGCAAAAGAGACCTTAGAAATATTTGAAAATATTTTTGGAGAAACATTTGCTTTTGATGACAGAAAACTTATTTTAGAAACAGAAAATTTTAAATTTTTATTAGTTCGTAATCAAGATGTAGCAACTTATGTTTATCATCAAGCAGCTGATATCGGTGTTGTAGGTTTAGATACCTTAGAAGAACAAGGTTTAGATGTTATTCGTTTATTAGATTTACGTCGTGGCGTTTGTAAAGTAGCTATTGGAATGCGTAAAGGCGAAAAGCTTGACTTAAGTAAGCCAGAACTTAAAGTAGCCACTAAAATGGTAAATATAACAAAACGTTACTTCGCAGACAGAGCGGTTGCTGCTGACATTATAAAGTTATATGGTTCAATTGAACTAGCTCCTTTAGTAGGTTTAGCGGATATGATTGTCGATATCGTTGAAACGGGTGCTACAATGAAACAAAATGGCTTAGAAGTTGTAGAAGAAATTATGGAATCATCAACATACCTAATTGCAAATAAAAACAGTTACTTTGAGAAGAAAAGTGAAGTACTTGATATTTATGAAAAAATTAATGCAGTTGTGAAAGCAGAACAGTAAATATGGTTCAAAGTTCTCATCAACATTTAGATCTTTATGCACGAGTAGAACATCTCCTTGGTATTGAAGAAGCAACGTACAAACTTCATCAAGTCTATATTGATCTTTTGGACGAATACAAAATTAATTCTAATGATATTAAATCAGTATTAGACCTAGGGTGTGGCCGTGGTCTACTAATTGAGAAGTTATTAGAAAAAAAAGTTGAAGCTTCTGGAATTGATTTAAGTGGTGTCATGGTTAATGATGCCAAAGCAAAAAATTTAGAAGTTCAATTAATTGATATAGCAGATTATCATGATAAAAAGTTTGATGCTATTGTGGCGGTATTTGACGTTTTAAATTTTATTTCACCAACTGAAATAAATGAATTTTTAAATGCTGTGTCTGACTCGTTAAATGATGGTGGTTATTTCATTGCTGATGTCAACTCACTTCATGGATTTAGTGATGTGGCAGAAGGTGTTATGAGTGTTGATATGGAAGATAGCTTTTTAAATATTGATGCTATTTTTGATGAAAATATTTTGAGAACTACTTTTACTCTTTTTGAAAAGAAGAGTGAAAAAGAGGGTGATAGTTTTACAAAAGATCAAGATGAAATCCTTCAATATTTTCACCCTATGAAACTTTTTCGTCAGCAAAAAAGTTTAAAACTAATTAAAAACTATGCAGTTTCACTGTATGATGAAGATGATAAGACATTATTAATTTTTAAAAAATAGCGTGGTAATGTTTTAACTTAGAGCAAAGTGGTGTTCATGAAATATTTCAGTTTATTTTTTTTATTGTCACTTACTTTGTTGGCTGAAATAAGTAGTGGTGAGAAGAATGAATCTGAGCATAATAGCTCAGTTACGAGTGAAACTAATGATACCAATTCTTACTTCTCGACACAATATCTTTATAAT
>Ga0233442_1001244_pt1 | contig 20033 bp, 20 predicted proteins | sample SI_123_September_3_FD_182789 | JGI IMG/M metagenome (GOLD analysis project Ga0233442, IMG submission 182789) | Seawater microbial communities from Saanich Inlet, British Columbia, Canada - SI_123_September2016_150_MG | ecosystem: Environmental > Aquatic > Marine > Inlet | place: Canada: British... | reverse complement strand
GACTTTGTAATATCTAACTTCAAAAAACCCGCCTCATGAGGACTAGAATTTTGATCAAGCTGCCAGCTGGTATCAGGCCATTTTAAAATCATTTTATCTAAAATCCAGTCTACCGGCTTAACGTCTTGTTCATTTGGGCCAAAATTCCAACCCTCTGCATATTCTTTTTGATCTTCATAAAGCTTTTGTGCCAAAATAAGATAGCCTGATAGTGGTTCTAGAACGTGTTGCCATGGTCGTGTTGCCTTGGGATTACGAATAACAACAGGCTTGCTCTTTTCAAACGACCTTAGAATATCTGGAATCAGTCTATCATCTGCCCAGTCACCCCCGCCAATCACATTGCCAGCTCTTACTGAAGCCAGACCTATACCCTGATCCTTTAAAAAAGAACGGCGATAACTTGATGCAACCAACTCTGCACAACCTTTGCTGCTGCTATATGGATCATGACCACCCATAGGATCACTCTCCTTGTAACCTTGAGAGCGGTTGTCGTTCTCATAGCACTTATCTGTTGTAATGTTGATAATGGCTTTTAAATTAGCACAACTTCTCGCCACTTCCAACACCTTTGCAGTGCCAATAACATTTACGTCATAAGTTTCAATAGGCTCGTCATAAGAATATCTGACCAATGGCTGAGCTGCCATATGTATCAAGATATCAGGGTTAAAGCTTGTCATACTCTCATGAAGTATATCTTGGTCTCTAATATCGCCAATTTGCGAAAAAATAACACCCTCAACATTGGCCTCTTTAAACAATGAAGGTGAAGTTGTAGGTTCTAGAGAATAGCCTTTTACTGTTGTACCCAATGAGTGCAGCCATAAAGACAGCCAACTGCCTTTAAAGCCAGTATGCCCTGTTAGAAAAACACGCTTTCCATTCCAGAACGCCTGATCAACCATTCTGGTTTACCAAGATTTCCACGGGGCCTTATTCTCATCCCAAAGTTCTTGCAAATACACTGTGTCACGCAATGTATCCATCGGCTGCCAAAAGCCATCGTGTGAATAAGACATTAGATTATTATCCTTAGCCAAGCCTTTTAATGGGACTTGCTCCCAAACACAATCATCCCCAGAAATACGATCCAAAACCTTTGGAGAGAGTACAAAAAAACCACCATTAACTAAAGCACCATCGCCTTTAGGCTTCTCTCTGAACCGCTTTACCTTATCGCCTTCCATTTCCAATACGCCAAATCTTCCTGGCGGATAAACAGAAGTAAGTGTTGCATCTTTACCGTGCTCTTGATGAAATGCTATTAGTTCTGTGATATTTACATCTGACACACCATCGCCATAAGTAAAGCAAAAAGCCTCTTCATTTTTTATATATTCTGATACTTTACCCAGTCTACCACCAGTCATAGAGTTTTCACCTGTATCAACCAAAGTAACCGTCCAAGGCTCCGCGCGATTTTGGTGCACTTTCATGGAGTTTTTTTCCATACAAAAGGTCACATCCGACTGATGTAAGAAATAATTAGCAAAATATTCTTTAATTACATAACCTTTGTAACCACAACAAATTACAAAATCATTAACGCCATGCTTAGAATACATCTTCATAATATGCCATAAAATAGGCTTGCCACCAATCTCCACCATTGGCTTTGGCTTTAAGCTTGTCTCTTCACTTAAGCGCGTCCCTAAACCACCTGCTAATATTACTGCTTTCATAATTTTCTCACTAAAATATTAATAAAATACATTTTACAGCCTTTATATATTTAATTATTGAATATCGATCTCATTTGGCAGTTGTGAATTTCTTTTAATGCCAGGCATCCATTCTTTGGGAATTATAATAGCGCCGTCTACACTGTTCACCCCTAAAGCGCTGGCCCAAGACGCGAACGAACTAGAAGATAATATTCTAAAATTAAACTGCCCTATTAAATAAAAATCTTCTTCCATGTCGCCACCAATAAAAGAAAAGTCAATATCTTTTAATATGGAATTGGAATACTCTTTGTCATTTGTTACCACGTAAAATTTCTTAATACCGTAGTCTTGCTGCATTTTATTAATAGCGCTTTTATAGAATATTGGCGATGCGACTTCACCGCCACCAAATTCTACATAATCTCCGCCCCTAATATGGATAACACACCCTTCTTGATTGGATAAATTTTTTTGAATAAAAATAGACTTTAAAATTTCAATTTCTCTATTTAAATTTTTTTGAGTCAGGCAAGAGCCAAAGTAGTCATCTAGCCATAAATATTTATTTGTACTTTTTAATGCTGTTTGAAAATTTTTATCACTAATCAGTGGGTAGTTAGAAATATTAAATGCTAACAATCGAGGAAGTCTAGACTTAGTAATTAATAATTGTTTAAATACAATATTAATATCTAATTTTGTAAAATCAAAATAATTAATAAGTTGATTCACATGCTTTTCTTTGTATGAAGACAGTCCACTATCATCAATTATTATCGTCTTACATTTAACCCTCTCGGATAGTAATAGTGCAGCACCTAATTGGGTAATTTGATTGCCCAAACCGCCTGCAAGCCTAAGTATTATCATATTCTTATATTACCTATCATAAAATTAAATTCTCGCAAACACTATCGCCACCTGCAACAGTAAAAATGCAATAAGATGTATAAACTTAATTGGTAGATTTTTACTGAGTATTGCTGAATAGATAATATACTCAATGGCAATAAACACCATAAAAAATAACACCCATTCCTTAATATTAAAAACATCAACAACCAGCCAGATGGTAACTACTTTTACTGCAAGGGACGCTACCTCAGTAAAAAACTTGTGCTTTACCAAGCCAAGCCCTAAAAAATACACATGAAATACAAGGTTTATTGTAAATACCGGGAATATTAATAAGAAGGTGTTAATGTAATATTGACTGTCTTTGTAAAACTCTTTTCCAAGCCAAATCTCAAATAAAAAATCAAGGTTCGTAAGAATAATACTACTAAAAAGACTTATAGTGCCAATATAAAATGTCAACTTCCAGTATTTTTTTACTAAGGATTTTTTATTTGAACTATCTTTAGAAATACCTGGGAAAATCCACCAAATTGACGAGCCCATAATTGTATGTAATTGATTAAAAACTAGTAGTCCTATTGAGTATATTCCGAATGTTTGCAGCCCTAACAGCCCACTTATAAGCCATTTATCACTATGCCCTTTCGGTATAGAGGCTAAAGAAGACATCCAGTTCCAACCCCCAAAACTCAATAAAGATTTTGCAGTACCAAAATTTGCCTTATTAAAAGAAATACCATCTTTATACATTGTTTTTATATATACAAATTGGGGTAAAAATAACAACACTGATACAATTAAGGCACCAAAAAAAATATCCTCAACAGATTGTGTGAAGATAGCTATTATTATTTGCGCTGAAATAAATAAGATGTTAGAAATGCTAGATAAAGCGGTTCCGTATCCAAACTGCTCATGCCCCGAAAGAAAAGAATATAGCAAATCCTCCAACTGCTTTACAAAAAATACTGGAATAGCAAAATACAAAATATTCACGAAAGTTAATAAATTGTCGGAAACAATGTATTGAGTTGCAAATGGTGCAACAATCACAAATAATAAATAAATTGTTAGCGTTGCAAGCAGTTGAAGGATAAACACTGTGCCAAATACTTCTTCTGAAGTATTTGCATCGCCTCCTCCTTTACCTGAGGAGATAAACTTTATAATAATATCGCCACCACCAAAATTAACAACTGCTAAAGAAGCAACGACACTATTTACCAAAATCCACATTGCGTACCCCTCCACCCCCAAACTATTTAACAATACCGGGGTTGCAAACAACATTAATACAGGAAATACTAAAGCGCTAATAACTCCATACGCTGAATTTTTAACATTTTGCATACTACTTTACCACTCAAAAAAACTCTGACAACTTTTTTAAAATTTCTTATACAGAATACTCTAAGAATCCTTCTCTTTATTCTAGTTCAATTTTATACTTTCTTGACACATATCCATTGGTTTTTTTGCAATCTAGCGTTTAATGGAATCTTCGATAGTTATAAAACTCGATATAGTCATCCATATCAGTGATTAGTTCATCAATGGATGGTATGCGTTTAAATAAATTCTTTTGCATTTTTGACACTTCTCCAGAAACGCTCAATGCAGATGTTATCTGTCTCCCTACCTTTGCCATCCATAGAGATAGTAATGCCAAGTTTTTTAAGTTTTTGCATGTTGTCTTCATTTGAATCTCCTTATGTTTTTATTATAAAAAAACTCTACTTTTACTGAGTGTTAATTTTTGGGAGGATTGCAGATTTAGTTTAGCTCATTCGAAATAAGAAATCTTAAATTACTGTCTTAATTTGTTGGGGTGTTATAATATTCTAAACACTGCTTTCTAACAATTTAGTTATTTTATGTCTTAAAATTAAAAAATAGTTGTATATGATCTTATCAGCACCTTCTATAAAAATAGACTCTTTAAGAAACTCCTTTCTATAATTTTTATCTTTATATAGTTTTTTTACGATTTGTAAATTTTCCTTATTGTCTCCCTCTTCTTGCCAGAAAATTATTCTCTTATGGTTAATAATATCAGACTCTGGGTTGCTATCACCCCAATATATAGGAATACACCCCGCCTCAAAAGATTCAAACAACTTCTCTGTAACATATCCAGATGTAGAAGAGTTCTCTGGACATATGTTAAATACAAAATCTTTAAGATATTCTATTTTGTTATCTTCAAAATCTTCTATAAGAAGGTTGTCATTATGCATAAGCCTTCCTGCACAAGACACTGGGTATATTTTATTTAATGACATAGTAATTTCTGACCTAGAAACAGGACCAACACCGTCATGTCTTGCAATCATAGCAGCAAATTTTTCTTTATCTAAAAAACTACTAGCCTCTATTTTTTTCAACCTAATTTTAATATCCTTCTGTGAAGCTTTCGCAATAAAATCACCACTAAAAATATACAACAACCACAAAGGGAATCGATCAGCATAAGGCGAGTTATAATCAAAGCCTAAAGCCTGATCCGGCAACCCATTTAGATAGTTTTTATATGTCAAATAATAGTCACTGTGTAAATTTTCTCCCGAAAAAAACAACATAGGTGCTTTTGAAAACCTTAATAAAGCTATTAGCAGCATATAAACCAAATAATTTCCATATGGGGAGGAGATTATTAGACTAGGCTTATACCATGATATAGCAACCTTCTCACCCGTCAAACCTTTGATAAAAGTAAAGAAAAAATCTTGATCGGATACGCTTCCATGGTTTGTATGATGACCAATATAAGAAAGACGAATATCAGCATCTTTACAATGCCTTTTGCTTTTATCTATCACAATATCTAATATTGTTTGAAAAAACACCACCACTCTTAATGAGAATAATATTATTTTTAAAAGGATGGGTATTTTTTTAAATATCTCTTTTATGTATTTCATTTTTTTAACAACTATCTAATAATTATTTACTCAAAAACTTAATATAAGATCATTAGTTCTTTAGCTTTCATAAAAATCTATAATGGAATTACAAATGAAAATAATATCATTATCACTTAATTGCGTTGCAGATGGCAACCAAAGTCCGCTACTACCAACGAGTTCAGCAATGGGATACTCGCCACTAATTCCATAAGCTTTTTGATGAGTTATTGGGGAATACATTACTCTTGTCCCAATATTGTTTTCTTTTAAATGTAACTGAAGCCTCTCTCTATCTTTCACAATACAATCAATAAACCAAGGTGTTGTATTGTCTAAATCTTGTTCAAAAAAATGCACTTGTCGAATACTCTTTAACAATCTTTGATATATTTTTAAAATTTCTTTTTTTCGTTCCACCCGAAAAGGCAATTTTTTCATTTGCTCAATGCCAATACATGCTTGAAGCTCTGTAAATTTAAAATTATATCCTATCTCATCATGAATATCATTACCGCCACTTAAGCGACCAAAGTCTTTAAGCCGTCTAAGTTTTTTTGCCACTTTATCGTCATTAGTAACAATCGCACCACCTTGGCCTGTCGATATTATTTTAGGTGCCGAGAACGAAAAACTGCCAACCAAACCCGCTGTACCAATATGTCGGCCATCGGGATAAAAAGACCCCATAGACTGCGCCGAGTCTTCAATTAAAATCAAGCCTTTTTGTTTACATAATTGCTCAAATGCATCTACACTCGACTGTGGATACCTCCCATTTGCAGATACTAGCATTATTGCTTTGGTTCTAGATGTAATAGCTTGTTTCACCAACTCAATATCTAGACAAAGTGTGTTTCTTTCCACATCAACAAATATAGGTTTTACACCAAACATTTTGATTGAATTAGGTGTGGCAATCATTGTGTAATTTGGAACAATAACTTCGTCCCCCACTTTTACGCCAACAGCAATTGATGCTAATGTCAAGCTGATTGTGCCATTATTAACAACAATACAATGCCTTGCACCTGTGTAATCTGCAATCATTTTTTCAAAACTTTCTGTGTGCCTAAACTCAGTAATAAACCCATCTTCGTCCATATAATCGCAGATAGCTTTCTTTTCTTCAGTACCAAACCAAGGGCGCATTTGCATTATAAAATTACTCATTTTCAACCTTTATTTGTTAAATTTCTTCTTGTCTTTATCAACACTAACAAAGGGGCCGTTTTTTGATTCTATAATCTGAGTATTATCTTCCAATATCTCATACCCGTGCCCGCCATAACCAAAGACTGCTAAGTCGCCCTCATATAATACATAATCTTGAAAAAAATCTTCTCTCTCGGTAAAAAGCAACACCTTAACTGAGCCTTTTTTTACATAGATAGTTTCCTGAGTGCGAGTTGCGTTTCTATCAAAATCTTTGTGGATATGAGAGTCTAGTTTTTTGCCTTTATCGTACCACCAAGATCCAACTTGAATATACATCTCATCTGGTGTTATAAAATTAAGACCCTTCGTCCAATCATCATTTCTATAAATAATTGATATTATTTTCTCACTATGCTTAATTATTTCCATTTTTATTTAGTATCCCTGTTTGATAATATAGGCTTTCTTGACAGCCATTTAATACCAATATTTTTATCATCCCAACTATATGAAAACTGCTCATTAGCATCAATATAACTTCCATTATAGGCAAGCTTGTAATGGTAAACTGCATCAGGACTAATTACATAGTAAGCATTTCCCATATTTGGAGGGATTAGTATAATCTGTTGATTATCTTTGCCAATAATAAAATCTTGCCATTGTTTATAAGTTGGAGAATCTTCTCTCATATCGACAACTACTTGTTGAACTTCCCCATAAACACAGGTTACTAATTTCCAAGATTTGGTGTCACCGTGAATACCTCTTAATACATTATAGCTCGATGTGGAAAATTTATCATGTTTAAAACTTAAACTATCTGGCAATAATCGTTCAACATCTTCTTTCAAAAAAGAGGTCCAGATGTTACCTCTTAGATCTGTTGATATTGTTGGAGTTATAATAAACACCCCTTTAATATTGGAAGATTCTTTTATATCAAATTCTATACTCATCACTTTCCTTTTTTGTAATAATAAGTTTTTAAATTAAATCAACTACCACTTTAAAATAATAATTTTGCAAGATCTTGAATCTCTTCTCTTAAACAGGCTTGACTATTTCCTACAAACAGTCCATTATGGTGTAAATAGTCTGCATTTACAAGCTCTCTATAAATTTCATAATCGAAAAACTTCATAACTTCATTTTTTGTAAAATTTCCCGCAACTACAGGTCTACAATCAATATCACTATCTTTTAATTTTTTTACAATATCTTTTCTTTTGAGGCTTGACTCTGGCCTAATAATTAATGAAAACCCGAACCAAGAACTATTGTCAATATTTTTTTGTATTAAAAAATCCGGGTGATTTTTGAAAAGTTTAACAAATAACCTTGCATTCTTCCTTCTTTGTTTTAAAAATAATGGTAGCTTTTTAAGTTGCTCTATGCCAATCGCTCCACTCATCTCAACCGGCCTAACATTGTAGCCTGGCAGTACAAAACGGAACGACTCTTCAAACCAATCATCACTTTTATTAGACACATGATTCTCCTGAGGAAGATTTCGAGTCCAACCATGTGCTCTTAATGATAACAAAATATGATAAAGCTCTTTATCATCAGTGGCAACAAATCCACCCTCCATTGTCGCCATATGATGCGAGAAGAAGGTTGAGAATGTGCTCACAATACCAAATGTACCAGTTTGCTTTCCTTTGTATTCAGCGCCCATTGATTCACAATTATCTTCAAATATAAAAATATCTTTATCCTTAATAAGGCTATTAATAACATCAAAATCATTTGGATTGCCAAGAAGATTTACTACCATAATCATCTTGGTATTACTTGTAATCGCAGATTCAAGCGCTTCTAAATCATAATTCAATGTATCTAGATCAATGTCAACAAATTTTAACTTTAATCCGTATTGTTGTAATGGAAAGTAAGTAGTAGACCAAGACACTGCCGGGACTATTACTTCATCACCTCTTTTAAGCATTGGATTTTTAGTATAAAAAAGCGCGGCAGTTGCAATTAAGTTAGCAGCAGAGCCAGAACTAACCATGACACAATATTTTCTATTGATAAATTTAGAAAAATCTTGCTCAAACTGCTCAACACTACTACCCATAGTGTAGCTATCTCGCTCTATAACAGATTGTATAGCTTGAAGCTCTTTATCATCCCACGTATTAGTGGCCAATGGGTGTTGACTCATTCCTCAACCTCCTTAATAAAATAATCATAGACTTGTTGAATGCCTTGATCAAGAGTGGTTTGGCACTTCCAGCCAAAGCCCTTTAACCTTGTATCATCAATTAATTTTTGCTGCATGCCGGTTGGTCGTGATAAATCATGAGTAAAACTACCTTGGTAACCAACTGCATTAGCTATTTTTTGATAATATTCATTGATTGTGTAATCATGACCTAGACCGACATTAATATTTTGTGGCATTGATTCAAAATGATCAATAGCATAATATACAAAATTTGCAAAATCAGATACATACATAAATTCTCTTCTTGCTAGGCCATCACCCCAAATGTCAATTGACGCTTTATTTTGTTTTTTAGCATCATTAATCTTTCTGATGACTGCAGGAATCATATGAGAATGTTCAGGTTCAAACTTGTCATACTTGCCGTATAGATTACAAGGTATGACGGTTTTGTACAAAAATGAATCGTCCTCTCCATTAATGTATTCACAAAGCTTAGTAATAGTTGCTTTTGCAATAGCGTACCCTTCATTAGTCGGATCAAACTCACCTTTTAAAAGCGATTCTTCTGATATTGGATTATCAGCACCTTTAGGATACATGCTAGAGCTGCCAATATTCATAAACTTTTTAACATTGTTAGCCTTAGATGACATTAATATGTTTAACCCCATTTGCATATTATCAACTAAAAACCTTACAGGTTCCGCCAAATTTGCTTGAATGCCTTCAACGATAGCCGCAGCGTGAATCACCATATCTGGTTTATTGATATTAATATAGTTTTGTACACTTTCAACATCTAGTAAATTTAACTCTGCACTAGTGGGTGACAATATCACATGATTATGGGCACTAGAATGCTCAATAATATTGCGGCCAACCATTCCACGTGAGCCTGTTAATAATATTTTCATATAGACAGGGTGGTGGCTATTCTTTAGTGATGTGCAATTCATGGCCATGCTCTTTTAACAGCACATGGCGCTTAGCATCTTTAAGATCTTCACGAACCATTTCGGCACACATCTCTTGTACGGTGATTTCTGGAACCCAACCTAACTCATCTTTTGCTTTCTTTGGACTACCTAAAAGTGTTTCAACTTCTGCTGGCCTAAAATAGCGCTTATCCACTCTAAAAATAATATTACCAACTTTTAATGCGGGCGCATCATTGCCCTTGATAGATTCTACAATACCAACTTCATCAAGCCCTTCACCTTTAAAGCGAATGGTAATTCCCAACTCCAATGCAGACCATTCAATGAACTGACGTACGGAGTATTGCACACCAGTAGCAATACAAAAATCATCTGGCTTATCTTGTTGTAGCATCATCCACTGCATGCGCACATAATCCTTAGCATGACCCCAATCACGTAAAGCATTAATATTACCCATATACAAGCACTCTTCTAAGCCCTGGGCCATATGAGCAAGCCCTCTTGTGATTTTGCGAGTAACGAAAGTTTCTCCTCGTCTAGGAGACTCATGATTAAATAAAATACCGTTACAAGCATACATACCGTAAGACTCGCGATAGTTAACAGTAATCCAATAAGCGTACATCTTAGCTACTGCATAAGGTGATCTCGGATGGAATGGAGTGGTTTCAGTTTGTGGTGTTTCTTGCACTTCTCCAAAAAGTTCAGAAGTTGACGCTTGATAAAAACGAGTTTTCTTTTCAAGGCCTAAAAACCTGATTGCCTCTAGAAGTCTTAATGTACCCATTGCTACAACATCTGCGGTGTATTCTGGCACCTCAAAACTTACTGCAACATGTGATTGTGCAGCTAAGTTATACACTTCATCAGGCTCTATTTCTTTTAGTATTCGAATTAGATTAGAGCTATCTGTAAGATCACCATAATGCAAATATAGGTTTGGATTTTTCTCATGTGGATCCTGAAAAATATGGTCAATACGTTGCGTATTAAAAGAGGATGCTCTACGCTTTATACCGTGCACCTCATAGCCTTTTTCTAACAAAAACTCCGCTAAATATGATCCATCTTGCCCTGTTATCCCTGTTATAAGTGCTACTTTTTTTTCTATCATACTCAACCCTTAAAATAATTCTTTACATACTTGTAAATTCAATACCTTCAATTAATTACTATGCTGTTCTAAATAACCTGCTCTTGATAAGTACACGTTTTCTCCTTGGATCCACTCATTATCAAAACCATTTGAACCATTATAAAAACTACGATTACAGCCTAGCTTCATGCGCTCATGAAGCTCTACAATAACTGCATTAACATTTTCAATCCAGGCCGAAGTATCCTTAAACACCTCTTTTTCCGCACCTTCAATATCAATCTTAAGAATATCCACTTCTAAGAGGTTGTAATCTTCCATAATTTTATCTACTGTCATGCCAGGAACTTGGTGACGTGCGGGGATGTCGGTTTTTTTAGCTAGAATATTGCCAAGATTTTTTTCTTTAGCACCTTCCTTTTGAGTCATAAAACCACACTTATCTAACCCTGGATCAACTAGACTTATACTCTCATTCTTCCCCCATAATGCTGCCTGAATAGGAATGATGTTGCTGTATGAGTCTACATTTTTTTCAAGCAATTCAAAATTACTCCCTTCCGGCTCAATAGCAATAATTTTTGCCTCAGGGTACTTATTGGCAAAATAAATAGAAGCAAGACCAATGTTCGCTCCTACATCCAGTATTACTTTTGGAGGATATGCTACTGAAAAATCATATTCTTGGTCAAAAAAAACTTGCTCATATATTCCTAAATCACTAGTACCTGCTCTTAAAAAAAATGGTGCACTCAACTCATTCCTTCTGAATTCCATCAAATTTCCAGAACTTGTAAATTTATCCCTTATGCGGCGAGCCAATCCAATAATGCCGTATTTAGAATAATATCGCCAAATTTTACAAATCATAAAATCAACCTCTTTTTTTTTATTTCTTTATTTTCTTCCATAAATATCTTCAAATCTTTGAATGTCATCTTCGCCCAAATACCCGCCACTTTGAACTTCAATAATTTCCAATATTTCATTGCCTTTATTAGCTAAAGAATGCTTCTCACCCACTGCAATATAAACTGATTGTCCTTTTTTTAGCTCGAAACTATCATCACCTTTAACCACACTAGCAACGCCATTCACCACCACCCAATGTTCTGCGCGATAACGATGACTTTGTAATGACAATTTAGCCCCTATTTTAACGTACAAACGTTTTACTTGAAAAGTATCACCAGTCTCAATACTATCGTACCATCCCCAGGGGCGATAAACTTTACGATGAGATTCGCTCTCATCACGAGTACTTGCTTGTAAAGATTCAACAATACTCTTCACTTCTTGCGATTTATCTTTGCTCGCAATAAAGGTAACATCAGGCGTGTCTACAACAATCAAGTCATTCACACCAATAGTCACCACCATATGATGATGGGCATTAATATAAGTATTGCTAGTACTTTTAGCAATAACATCACCTTTGATTACATTACCGTTACTGTCTTTATCGCCAATATCGTATAATGCATTCCATGAGCCAATATCATTCCACTTCGCATCTAGTGGTATAACCACAACATTGTTGGATTTTTCCATTAGGGCATAATCTATTGAATCGGATGGAGATGATTCAAAGGCTTGTTTTTCTAGACGAATAAAGTCTAGATCTTGCGTAGCGTTGTTAACGGCGTTATTAACTGATGTGACAATATCAGGCGTGTGTATTGTGAGTTCGTCAATAAAAGTATGTGCCTGAAACATGAACATGCCGGAGTTCCAAAGGTAATTACCCTGCTCTAGATAAAACTGTGCAGTTTTAAGATCCGGCTTTTCAACAAACTCTTCAACTTTGTATGCGTCGTTATCATTCCCTTTTGAGGATTTAATATATCCATAGTTAGTATTTGCATCAGTTGGCACGATACCAAAGGTTACCAACTTACCCTTTTTTGCTTGATTATTCGCGACTTCAATCGCCTTATGAAAAGCACTAACATCTTGAATAATATGATCGGCCGACAAAACCAATAAGATTGCATCCTTATTATTTAACACTTGTAATGCTACGGCAGCAATTGCAGGTGCAGTATTTCTTCCTATTGGCTCAAGCATTATTGTAGGATTAGCAACTCCTATTTGTTGACATTGTTCCGCCACTAAGAAGCGATGCTCAATATTGCAAATAATGATTGGATCAGCAAGGTTATTCAAGCCGTCCAAACGCAAAATAGTCTCTTGCAACATGGTTTTATTGCCCACTAAAGGTAAATATTGCTTAGGGTGCTGTTTGCGTGATAGTGGCCACAAACGTGTGCCCGAGCCACCGGACAAAATAACAGGAACTATTTTCATAAATAGGAACTTATATATAATGCTTGGAATTATACCAACAAACCCATTAGCATTATGAATGACACGTATCTAAGTCAAAGGTATTCAAATTTTGTCATAGTTTTAGTATTACTATTCCCCATTCTTATTAATTCTATTAAAATTTTAAGCAGTCTAATTTTGTTAATCCTGGTAGGCTTAGGCGTCTATATTGCAATCTCAGGCAAGCAAAACCCATTCAAAATCAAAGAATTAAAACTCTTCTCTTGGCTAACAGTAAGCTATTTTGGTGTGATGTTGTTGTCCATTTTGGTGGCAGACGGTTTAAATGCCGAATTTCATCATCTAGGGCGAAAATTGCAATTCTTACTGGCACCACTCATTGCATTAGCAGTCTTTAAGATTGACCTTCCATTGAAAAACCTCCTATTGAGTATCAAGATTGGGTTGATTGTTATTGGCATTATCACCATTACCCAGTCTTTTCTTGGATATGAGAGGCCATCAGGTATGATGAATGCAAACATATTTGGAGATATTGCTGTTATTATGTTGTTTTTATCAATTGTAAAAGTTTTTAACGAACAACCAAAAGAGCAAATTATTACATTTATTTCTACCATATTTGGAATATCTGCTATTACCTTATCTGGCAATCGAGGATCTTGGCTTTCACTATTAATTTTAAGTATTATTTATCTTGTGATAGTTTACAAACGTAATTTTCACAATAATGCCAAATATAAGTTAATTATATTTGGACTATTTACAATAATGCTGGTATTAGTTACCAGTACACAAACTTTTAACAAGCAAATACTTAATACCGAAGTAGCGATGGAAAGATGGTCAGCTGGTAACATTGAAAAATCTTCCATTGGGGAAAGATTAAATATGTGGATAGCCGGATTAAAAGCAGCTAAAGAATCTCCATTAATCGGGCACGGCTACAGAAACGCAAACAAAGCAGCTCAAAAATACACAGATAAAGACATTGGGTACACGCACCTTCATAATGAATACATTACCAACCTAGTCTCAGCTGGAATTATTGGATTGTTGTCATTAGTAGCATTACTTTTTTTACCAATGATTGTCTTTTATCGAAAGCTAAAAGACGAAAAAACTTATCACTATGCCTTAATGGGTTTTTTGCTGTGTGTTTGCTATGCAACATTTGGCCTTACCCATATTGCATTTGGAGAAGAGCATGTAAACGCTTTTTATGTATTGTTAATGGGATTTTTACTGCCTAAAGTGATTAATATTAGCAATACATAACAAAAAAATTATTTTTCTAAATTTTTCCACATGGCCTCTGCCATTAAAAACTGCTCTTCTGTATCAATATCAAATGTTTCTATTCCATCTTCAATTTCAACATAACGAATATCATTCCAATCCCAATACTTTCCATGCTTAAGGAAATATGATTTCTTGTAAAAATAAAGTGCATGTGCAAATTCATGAACTGGCTCAACAACCTTTGTATCCATTATTTTAAGATCTTTGTCAAAATTATATGGATTGCCATCCATATCTGTAAAATAATTATTTCTCTTAAGTACTGCAAATTTAGGTTTATCATCCTCAATACAGATGTCAAGAAATTTAGAGATTGTTTCTGTTTTCAAGAAAGGTAGGCATCCATTAAAAAATAAAAAATATTCGTAAGGTTGGTCGGCAAGAAAATCGAAAACTTCCAGTAATGGACCTTCAGATAAAGCTGATTTTTCAGTTCTTTGTACAAAAGGAATGCCATGCAAATGACATTTTTCTTCAAACAAAGATTCATACCCAGAAAAAAATACATTTCCGCCAATTTTTGCAAGCTTACTCAATAAAATATCTGTTAATGATGTATCTGCAAATGACCGGATCATTTTCTTCTTACAACGTGTACTACTAGTTCTTGCGGCACAAAAAATACCAACATCTGATTTTTTCATATTAAGTTACCCATTCTAAAATTTCTATACAATATTTACCATATTTGTATTATTTCTTTTTTAACAGTAAATGCACCTCTGAAGATCGATGCTTCTTATCTAGCTCAAGTTGCATCGAATCAATTAATGGTAGAATCATATCTTGAAATGATCTAACTAACACTTTTGAACATTGATTTTTCTTTTCTATGTCGATGAGAATATGCCGATAAAGATCAGCTATATCAGCGCCAAACCACCATTCTGATATAATATCAAATCCAAATTCATCTGCAAGATATTGTAAAGAGTCTTTGGTGTAAAGATGGGTGTGTCCACCAGTCAAATGTCTATGAAAAGCATCAGTAGTCACCATTTCTAAAAATACAGAAAGACTGAAGAGCGGCACTGAGATGTACAAATACTCTATTTTCTTATTATTTTTTATACACTCCATTGCAATGCGAGGATCTTGTAAGTGTTCTAAAACCCCCATTAAAGATACAACATTAACATCGGCCTCCCGAAGTAGTCTGTTAGTATCGTCTATTTTGTGAACTGACAGATAATCTGAGCCTATCATTTTATTTCCAAAGTCTACTTGGTATTTTGATACCTCTGAGCCACTAATATTTTTCAGTCCAATTTTGCTTAAAGCACCAACAAAATAACCCGACCCCGCCCCAATATCTAAATACTTCATTTTGTGAGGATCTATATCATCATTCACCAATGATGTATACAGAAACTCAGCTTTAGGAATATAAATACTGCTTAATCGATACTCAAAATCTTTAATGTCACTTACCTTATAAGCTTGAGCATAATCTCTGCCTTCTTCTTCAGTATAGATAATTTTGCAAAATTCATTGGTATCTTTATGTGCACCATTTAAATGAGTACAAACATTACAGATTTTATACTTAATGCCGTCTTTAATAAAATCATGCTCCACTTTCAAGGTGTGTTCGCAATTCTTACAATGCAATCGAATTGGCTGCTGCATATAGATGTCTGATATTTTTTTTTGTACTTCTATGTGTTTATCATTGTCATCAAAATATGATTGCTTCTGTTTAATATATGATGCACTAGACTTTCCATATTGTTCATTTTTCAAAATATAACCCCTCATTCAATATAAGTACTGCCTTTTTATAAAATAAAGCTTTACTCTTTTTATTAATATTTTCTAAATCCTAACCAAAGTGCATGCAAAATAATCATATTTGCGGAAAAACTGCCGCCAAAACGTGGCTTGTCTTGGCGATCTTTAATTTCAATAGGTTGTTGTGCAATTTTTATATCTTTATATGCCGCATATATTGACAATTCAGTACCAATAGAACCGTAAGAATCAAAGCATCCTAGTTGATTAAACACATCAATACGATACGCCTTCATTCCACATAAAGGGTCTTTTATCCCCCATTTCCAGATAGCAACCCATGAAAAGATGTACTCCGATATTCTTTGAAATTTATTCCTTGTGCCTATGACAATTTCAAACCCTTGTTCTAATAAATCAATATACTTTTTAATAAACTTTTGGTTATGCTGCCCATCAGCATCAAAAGTAATAATAACATCGCAGTTTAATTCTTTTGCTTTTGCAAAGCCGCTATTCAATGCACCATCGTAACCTTTATTTTCTTTATGATTAACCAATATTGCTCCAGCGCCTTCTGCCATTTGTTTTGTTTTGTCAGTAGAGGCATCATTAACAACAATAACCACTCCATACTGTGCGACTGATTGCACCACATTGAAAATTGTGGACTCCTCGTTGAATGCTGGAATAACGATAGCTACTTGATACTTGTCCATTTTATATAATCACCAGATTTTATATTTTCCAATAATTTTTTACCAATAATTTTTTCTAATTCATAAGGAGGTAGTGCATCTTTAGGACAAGGCCTGAGAAATTCTAAATCTTTTTCATTTATTATATTGCCAATTATCAAATCTTTTTTTACGCGAATAGATCTTCTCTGCAAGATGACAGTCTCCAGCTCATTTTCTTCTACTTTTTTTACCTCTAGTCCTAATGAATTTTCTAATTCTCTAGTCCTGTCAACCATATCCCTCCAAGAGTTAAAATCCATTGAAAATTTATGATCTGGACCCTCTCTATTTGTATCATCTGTAAAATGTTTTTCTATAACTCGGGCGCCTAATGTTACTGCTCCCAAGACTGTAGCATGTCCTGGTGTATGATCAGACAATCCCAAAACAATATTTGGATATCTTCTTTTATATTCCTTAAGAACGTTTAAATTAATATATTTAAAATTTTCTAGAGATGCGGTATAGTTTGTATTACATTGCATTAACACTATTTCATCAGTATGGCGTAACAATGTAGACATGGCAATATCAACTTCATTTAGAGTTGATGCACCTGTTGCTAATAACACCGGCTTTTTTTTAGAAGCAATATAGTCAACAATTCCTAGCCAAGTAATATCACCGGACCCAATCTTATACGCATTGAGAAAATCATCAACTTTATCTACTAATTCATAAGAATATGGAGAGGTAAGAAAGGTAATACCTGCCTTATTGCAAGTTTCTTTTAGTATGGGCGTCCAATCTTGATTAATTGATGCATCTTGATATACATTAAATACACTTTTTTTCCATTTTGATTGATGCGATTGCTGACCATCAAGAGACTTAAACCCTTGATTGCTTACAATAGTATTTGCAGTAAAATGCTGAAATTTAGCAGCGTCCGCACCAGCCTCTGCACAAAGATATATCAAATCCTTGGCTCGCTCTAAATCTCCATCATGATTTGCGGCTACATCTGCAATAAAATAAGTAGAATTATTTATGCTTATAGTTTTATTTTCTATTTGAATTTCTGTCATTCTGTTTTTTTTGAATTCAATCAGTGATTTTCATTATTATATTGGCGCTTCATTGATTTTATTGCATCTATAGCGCTAGGAAAATCATATTCTAGCGCTAAGCTGATTTTTTCAATATTTAAAGTCATATTTTTTGGTCTTTTTGCCTTAAAATCGGCAGAATTAACACTAACCTTGTTAATATTTAAACTAGGAAGATTGAATATTTTTGCCATCTCTTTACCAAAATCATACTTTGAAATACTATCATTACTTGCACAATGATACAGTCCAAATATCGGTTTTTTAATTATATTTTCAACAATAAGGGATAGGTCGTAAACACTTAATGGGGAAAAATAAACATCATAAAACAAATTTAATGGTGTGTTGTTGGTCAGCCCCTTTAACATCCATTCGACGAATGAAGTACTGCCTTCTTTCGTCCACCCAATTATATTTGTTCTTAAAATTAGGCCATTGCACATTGATTGCACAGGTTTTTCACCCATAAATTTAGTTCTAGCATAAATATTAAGTGGTTCTACCAAGTCAGATTCACTGTAGGCGCCTTGTTTTTCTCCATCAAACACTGAATCAGTTGAGATATAAATTAACTTGCCATTATTACGACCTAAATAACTAGCTATCACTTTAGTCGTTTCAAAATGAAGTTGCATTGCTAGGTCAAAACTTTCTTCACATAGGTCAACATTAATTATTGCAGCACAATGTATCACCATATCTGGCTTAGTCTTTTCTAGCCACTTATTAAGCAATACAATATCTGTTAGATCAAAACAATTCCATTTAATATTTTTATTTTCCACCCCTTTACTTCTTGAGGTTGCAAATATTTCATGAGTTTTTGATAAATGAGTTGCAAGCACTCCGCCTAACATTCCACTTGCACCAGTTATACCTATTCGCATTGGTCAGGCCTGAAATATCACACTCAGATACTTCCAATCTTGTTACGATTTACTTCAATCCATTCCTTGAGTTCATAAATTTCCATCCATTCTGTATTATTATCAGAACTATACACAAAGTCTGATGCAACCTTTATACCAGTGCCAATCCTAGCTGGATCTTCACCCCATTTATTAATAGAGGGCAATATCTTAAAATAATCTGGATATTCATATGTATAGTAAGCATCCTCTAAGCCGATCATTTGCTCATGTAGCTTCTCACCTGGGCGAATTCCAACTTCTTTTTGCTTGGCATTTTTATCCACTGCTAGAGCCACATCTGTCACTTTCATGGAAGGAATTTTCTTCACGTATATTTCACCACCCTTCATATCCTCAAACGCCTTCCAAACCAGCTCAACCCCTTCCTCTAAAGATATCATAAAGCGAGTCATGCGATTATCTGTGATTGGCAATACGCCGTCTTTTAAAATTGACATAAAAAATGGAATAACAGAACCACGAGAGCCCATAACATTGCCATATCTTACAACCGAAAAAGTGGTGCTATGATCACCACTATACGAATTGCCAGAAACAAACAATCTATCGGAAGTTAGCTTAGTGGCTCCATAAAGATTAGCAGGACTACTAGCCTTGTCAGTAGAAAGTGCAACTATCTTTTTCACTTTTCTATCAATACAGGCGTCAATCAAATTCATCGCGCCAAATACATTAGTCTTTACGCATTCAAATGGATCATATTCAGCAGTAGGGACAATTTTAGTTGCTGCAGCATGTACTACATAATCAACGCCAATAAGTGCACGATATAATCTATCTCTATCACGCACATCACCAATAAAAAATTGAACCCTAGAATCGTCTTGAAATAACTTTGCCATTTCCCATTGCTTCATCTCATCACGAGAAAAAATAATGATTTTTCTTGGCTTATATTTTTCCAAAGTCATTGGTATAAAAGTATGTCCAAAAGACCCTGTTCCTCCTGTTACTAGTATTACTGAATTTTCCAACATTATTTATCCTTGGGTGAGTTTATAAAGTCAGGACCCTGGGGCGCCTTGTCTTTATAAAAATTTATTATACTCATTGTATAAATAAGTAAGCTGTGTATATTTAATTACCACCAGCTGGTCTTGTTACGGGTGTGCCTATTTTTTGCCCTCTTATACACAGTATCAATGTCTTGCAATCGCTTAAAAACCTCAAGAAGTATTTTTC
>Ga0233442_1001230_pt1 | contig 20170 bp, 19 predicted proteins | sample SI_123_September_3_FD_182789 | JGI IMG/M metagenome (GOLD analysis project Ga0233442, IMG submission 182789) | Seawater microbial communities from Saanich Inlet, British Columbia, Canada - SI_123_September2016_150_MG | ecosystem: Environmental > Aquatic > Marine > Inlet | place: Canada: British... | reverse complement strand
CTCATACAGCGATCAAATTACTGCAGTTGCCCCGATTTTGCTGGTAACCAACTAGGGACCTGTAAACATATTGAAGCGGTCATGCAAAAGATCAGTAAGTTGAAAAATTTTGCCAGACTGAAACGGCAGGGTAACCCTTATCCCTATATATTTTTGAACTGGGATGTTGAGCAGGCACCGAAGATTGCACTGCATCGCCCGTCAGTTATTAATGATGAACTGGAAGACGTTTTGCAGGAATATTTTGATGAGCGGGGCTTATTTAGTGGTCGACTGCCTGATGATTTTTTCAGACTCGCTGAGCAGCTTGAAAATCGTGAAGATATAGATCTGGGACAGGATGCTATGGGGTTTGCCAGAAAAATAGCAGCGGATGAAATTCATATCACTCGTGCACAGACTATCAGCAAAAAAATTATCAGTAGTGGAGGCCGACTGCCGGGCATTACCGCGAAACTTTATCCTTATCAGGTTGAAGGAGTTGCCTTTCTGGCCGCCAATGGCAGAGCTTTACTGGCAGATGATATGGGGTTGGGGAAAACCTTACAGGCTATAGCGGCTGCCAGCTGGTTACATAAACATGACCATGTTGAACGAGTCCTGATCGTTTGTCCTGCTTCGTTAAAACATCAATGGTCTCGGGAAATCAGTAAGTTCACCGGGCTGGAAACACAGATTATCCAGGGCAATGCACAATCGAGGGGCGTACAGTATCGGCGAGCATGTGTTTTTACCATTATCAATTATGAGCTGGTGCTGCGTGACCTTTCTGTTATCAATGAATTATTCAGTCCTGATCTGTTGATTCTGGATGAGGCTCAACGTATCAAGAACTGGCGCACCCAGATTGCTACGGTGATTAAACTGATTCCATCGCGTTTTGCGTTTGTACTGACGGGTACACCGCTGGAAAATCGTTTGGAAGATCTGTACAGCCTGATGCAGGTTGTTGATTCCCGGGTGTTAGGACCTTTATGGCGATATCTTATCAATTTTCATATTACCGATGAGAAAGGAAAAGTACTGGGTTATCGCAATCTTTCTGAATTGCGTAAACGTCTGGCACCGGTTATGTTACGCCGGGATCGTCGATTGGTGGCCGACCAGCTTCCTGAAAGAATCCAGCAGCAAATAGATTTGCCAATGACGGATATGCAGCAAGAATTACACGATACTGCGATGCAGGCAGCTGCCACTCTGGCTCAGATTAATAAGAAACGTCCACTTACACCGGGTGAACAAAACCGCATGATGGCTGCTTTACAGCAGGCACGCATGGCTTGTGATGCTGCCGGATTGGTGGACAAGGAAACTCAGGGAGCCCCCAAACTTGATGAACTGGATAAATTGCTGGATGAACTATGTCTGCAGGGTGGGCGAAAAGCGGTGGTTTTTTCGCAATGGGCGATGATGACCGAAATGGTAGAACAGCGACTACGAAAAATGGGTTTAGGATGTGTTCGTCTACATGGTGGTGTGCCAACGGCAAAACGAGGAGAGTTGATGGATCGATTTCGCGAAGATGATTCGATACAGGTCTTTATCTCAACCGATGCGGGTGGTGTCGGGCTTAACCTGCAAAGTGCTTCGGTGTTGATCAATCTCGATATTCCGTGGAATCCCGCTGTGCTGGAACAACGCATTGCACGCATACACCGCCTGGGTCAGCGTGAAAAAGTGCAGGTTATTCTGATGGTGACTGTGGAAGGTTATGAGGGACGGGTGTTGCAACTGGTGCAAAATAAACAAAACCTGTTTGATAATGTGATTGACCCTGATGCCAGTGAAGATGTGGTCGGTGTTTCGCCAAAGTTACTGGAAAAACTGGTTGAAGATTTGACGCAGGTTGAAAAATTTGCAGGAGCTGAAATTGAGCCTGTTGAGGATTCTGGAGAATTACCAGAGGCAATTACTACCGATGTTTCTCCCCGACAGGGAAGAGAGAATAGTGCTATTGAAGCAGAAATTACACCTTGTATTGAAGCTTTACAACAGGCATTGGGTCCACGCATAGAACGCATTATGGGCGCAAATGGTGGCTTGCTGGTCATTATCGACAGGGTTGATGACGATGCAGAGATATTTTCTCGGAAACTTTCTGACACCAGTCAGATTCAGGTTGCGCTAATCGATCTGGTGAGTTTAAACGGCTTAAGTCGACTCGGACTCTTTTCAGCACAACAACCGGTTTACTATGATGCAGCAGAAGCACCGCAGGATGAAGTGATACCAGCTTTGATACATTTTGCAAATGAGCGACTGAAGGCAGCAGAAACTTTGTTACAGCAAGAAATAACCGGACCTGCAGTGGATTTAATTGTGGCTGCCTTGCTGGCTGTGGCTGCAGTTCGAGCAAACAAAGTACAGGTGATTAGTCCAGAGCAGGCAAGCGTATGGGTGTATAGTGAAGCTATACCCAAGGGCTTGCTCGATGAAAAACAGGCGGCGTTGATCATGCGGGGTATTGCATTACAACATGCTGACTCTGTACCGGTCACGTTACTTGAAGCACTGATAGTTGAGTGTCGGGAGTTTGTAAGCAGTAGTATTTAGGGTTGAGTCGTATTAAACAAATTCAAGAATGAATTTTAAGCTCTTTTTCTGCAAGCAAGGTGCGCATTGCGCACCAGTGATTTCAGTGAAATGTTATTTAATATCGAGTTTGTTTTCCTTGCGTGTATAACCGGAGGTTTTTAAGCGCTCCAGGTAAGATTCCCACTTCTTGTCAAAATGTGCGCCCAGTTGATACAGATATTCCCAGCTGTAAATACCGGAATCATGGTTATCATCAAAAATGATATTCACGGCATAGTGACCGACAGGTTCGAGGTGAGTGATTTTTACATCTTCTTTACCAATCTGCAGAACTTCCTGCCCGGGACCATGCCCCTGAACTTCGGCTGAAGGTGAGTAAACACGTAAATATTCTGCCGGCATAGAAAAGCGAGAATTGTCGCCAAATGCAATCTCTAGTATTTGTGATACTTTGTGGAAGTTGATTTCTGTAGGTTTAGTAGAGCTCATAAAAATGCCTGCTTAAAGAATATATTGACTGAGGTCTTCGTCTTTTGACAATTCTCCCAGGTGTTCGTTGACGTAATCGGCGGTGATTGTGATAGTCTGTCCAGCCATATCGGAAGCATCAAAGCTCACAGTTTCCAGTAATCTTTCCATTACTGTGTAAAGGCGTCTTGCCCCAATGTTTTCCTGCTTTTCATTAACTTCGTAAGCGACTTCGGCAAGCCTCTGTAGACCCTCGTCAGTATATTCCAGAGTAACTTCTTCAGTAGCCATTAGCGCGCTATACTGTTCGGTCAGGGATGCATCGGGCTCACGTAATATGCGCACAAAGTCATCAACTGACAGGGCTGATAATTCAACACGAATGGGTAGTCTACCCTGTAGTTCGGGAATTAAATCACTAGGTTTTGAAAGGTGAAAAGCGCCAGATGCAATGAATAGAATATGGTCTGTTTTAATCACGCCGGCTTTGGTTGAAACGGTGCAACCTTCAACCAGTGGTAGTAAATCACGTTGAACACCTTCGCGGGAAACATCGGCGCCACTGGTTTCCTGACGTTTGGCAACCTTATCAATTTCATCGATAAACACGATGCCATTTTGCTCGGCATTTTCAAGTGCAGAGATTTTAATCTCTTCTTCGTTAACCAGCTTGGAAGCTTCTTCATCGGTTAGATATTTGAGTGCATCTTTTACTGTTAGTTTACGAGTTTTAGTTTTGCTGTTGCCCATGTTCTGGAACAGGCCCTGAAGCTGGTTGGTCATTTCTTCCATGCCGGGGGGGGCCATGATTTCGACGCCAACACTGGGCGCCTGTAAATCAACTTCTATCTCTTTATCGTCCAGCTTGCCTTCGCGTAACATTTTACGAAATTTCTGACGGGTATTGCTGGAACCTGAATCGGCAGCATCTTCATCAAAGTCTTTTGGGCGAGGCAGTAATACATCCAGAATGCGTTCTTCTGCGGCATCTTCAGCACGGTGTTTAACACGATCCATTGCTGATTCACGTGTCATTTTTACTGAACAGTCTGCCAGATCACGGATGATGGATTCGACATCTCTACCGACATAACCCACTTCGGTAAATTTAGTGGCTTCAACTTTAATGAATGGTGCATTGGCCAAACGAGCCAGACGACGAGCGATTTCGGTTTTACCGACACCTGTCGGACCGATCATTAAAATGTTTTTGGGAGTGATTTCGTTGCGTAATTCGTCGCTCACGTTCATGCGACGCCAGCGGTTACGCAGTGCAATAGCAACAGCACGTTTGGCCTGGTCCTGCCCGATAATGTGTTTATCCAGTTCCTGCGTGATTTCACGTGGGGTCATGGGGGATTGATTGCTAATTTGATTGTCCATGCTGTTAAAAATCTAGTTGTTCGATGGTGCGATTGTGATTGGTGTAGATGCAGATATCTGCTGCAATGGCTAAGCCTTTTTCGACGATATCCCGAGCGGGTAGTTCGGTAGTGTCCAGCATGGCGCGAGCGGCTGATTGTGCGAAGGGTCCGCCGGAGCCGATTGCCATCAGGTCATCTTCCGGTTCGATGACGTCACCATTGCCTGAAATGATCAAAGATGCATCTTTATCTGCGACGCATAAAAGTGCTTCGAGTTTGCGCAATACGCGATCCTGACGCCAGTCTTTAGCCAGTTCAACTGCAGAGCGAACAAGCTGGCCATTGTGCTTATCAAGTTTACCTTCAAATAATTCAAACAGGGTGAAAGCATCTGCTGTGCCACCCGCAAATCCGGCAATAACCTGGTTTTTATGTAAACGGCGAACTTTACGAGCATTGCCTTTCATCACGGTATTGCCCATGGTGACCTGTCCATCACCACCGATCACGACCGAGTTACCGCGACGTATCGAAAGAATGGTTGTGCCTCTGAATTGATCCAAAATAATTCCTCTGTCTGCACCTGATATGGGTGTGCATAGTATATGAACTGGTGAATATGGGGGTAGGGTTAATCAAATTCAAGAGAGGGAAATTATTGCCTGAAGTAGAGTCGATACTTGATCCAACTGATCGGTGACAATTGAAATCTGTTTGTATTATTATTCAGTGCTTCTCATAACGTTCAGGTATTGCAGTGAAATATAGAAAATTAGGGCGAACAGGATTAGATATAAGTGTAATTGGTCTGGGAACGATGACCTGGGGTTTTCAAAATACGCAGGCCGAAGGCTTTGAGCAGATGGATTATGCACTTGAGCGAGACATTAATTTTTTTGACACGGCTGAAATGTATGCGATACCGCCGAGCCCTGACACCTTTGGTACAACAGAGAGCATTATTGGGAACTGGTTTGCAGCGCGGCAAAATCGTGAGAAAGTTATTCTTGCATCAAAGATTACCGGGCCTGGTTTAGCCTGGATCAGAGGTGGTGATAGTGTTATCGATAAAAAAAATATTCACCTGGCCGTTGAGAGTAGTTTAAAGAGATTAAAAACAGATTATATAGACCTTTATCAATTGCACTGGCCTAACCGGAGTTCGTATCATTTTGGAAAAATCTGGGATTTTGCTCCAAAATTTGATGCTCAGGCTGAGTCGGACAATTTTCTGGAAGTTTTGCAAACTATGCAGGGATTAATACAGGATGGAAAAATTCGTCACATTGGTTTATCTAATGAAACCGCCTGGGGTATAACTAAATGGTTGCAGTTAGCAGAGCAACATAATTTGCCTCGTATGGCCTCAATTCAAAATGAATATTCTTTGTTATGTCGCCATTTTGAGCCTGACCTGAGTGAAATTTCGCTGCATGAGGATTGTAGTTTACTAGCCTGGTCACCCCTGACTCGCGGAATGCTAAGTGGGAAGTATCTCGATGGTGCTCGCCCTGAAGGTGCACGCTTAACCATTGAAACACGTCCGGAACACAGGGTTTATGCTCAGACGGATGCTGCCATTAGAAAGTATGTTGAACTGGCAAAAAAGCATGATCTGGATGTTTGTCAAATGGCGTTGGCATTTGTAAATGATCAACCATTTGTGAGTTCTACACTGATTGGTGCAACCAATATGGATCAATTAAAAAGCAATATTGATTCTATAGATCTTGAGCTGTCTGATGACATTAAAACAGAGATTGAAAATATAAGGCGTGAGAACCCGATGCCTTTTTAGGGGGAGGGAATGATGGTAAGCCGCTTGTCTAAAGTGATTACATTATGGCTGTTAATCGATGAATTTTGAATAGGATTGTTTTTCAGGTTATCAATGCTTACGGAAGCGATTACTCATTTTTTAGTTTCTGGAGTGACAAGTCAGTGCCGCCGGCATCTAACATTTAAATAGTTAGTCATGATGAATTTTCACCTATAAAATTAACTGCTAACATTACTTTAAATTTAATTATTTCAATATCATGAAAAATATCTCAGGCACGATGAAAGGGGTGTATCTCACCGGTCACGGTGGCAAGGAAAAACTGGAATACCGGGATGATATTCCAATTCCTAAACTGGGCCCTTATGACGTTCTTGTTCGCGTGGCTGCTGCAGCTGTAAATAATACCGATATCAATACCCGTAAGGGCTGGTATTCCAAAAATAACGACTCAGCCGAAGATGCTGGTTGGTCAGGAGGTGCTCTTTCCTTTCCACGCATACAAGGTGCTGATGTTTGTGGAAGGGTAGTTTCTGTAGGAGATAAAGTTGATGGATCTAGAATTGGAGAGCGAATTCTGATAGAACCTTGTCTCTGGAACGTTAATGGAGAAATATTATCAATACCCTGGTATTTTGGTTCGGAATGTAATGGAGGTTTTGCAGAATATACGGTTGTTCCATCAGTGCATGCATACACAATAAAAAGTGATTATTCAGATATTGAACTAGCTTCCTTTCCCTGTTCTTATTCGACGGCTGAAAATTTACTAACCCGGGCAAATGTCAAAAAAGGGGAAAGGATACTGATAACAGGGGCATCTGGTGGTGTTGGTTCTGCTGCTTTACAACTTGCTAAAGCACGCAAAGCTCATGTTGTAGCAATAACTTCCCCGTCAAAAAAAGAGGGCCTTACTAAACTGGGGGCAGATGAAGTCATAATAAGAGGTGAAAGCCTCACTGAAAATTTAGGTTTGAATAACGTGGATGTTGTGATTGACCTTGTCGCTGGCGAACAATGGCCTGAATTATTGGAGGTACTAAAGCCTGGTGGACGTTATGCCGTTTCAGGCGCTATTGGTGGGCCTATAGTTCAACTGGATGTTAGAACTCTGTATTTAAAAGATTTAAGTTTATTTGGTTGTACTGTGCTTGAACGAGAGGTTTTTAAAAACCTGATTTCACGTATTCAAAATAAAGACATTATCCCGGTAGTAGCAAAAACTTATCCACTAGATCAGATAACCCAGGCACAAGATGATTTTCAGCAAAAAAAACATATTGGTAAACTGGTTTTAACGGTTCAATCTGGGTGACAGTTTCGTTTTGCCTGATAAGATTAATTGCCTGAAAATTAATAACTCCTATCGGTAAGCTGTTATTTATATTTGTGGTTAGTGAGGCTGTTCGGTGCCATTTGGAGTCATTGAAAAATTCTCGTATACTGAAGTTTTACAGATTCTGTAGAATTCACTGTTATGTCTAAAAAGGTAATTCATGAAACAATTACTAAATGAAAAACTTCTGACATTCATTGATACCGATAGAGAATATACAATTCTTGATTTCGGTTGTGGTTCTGGGGGGGGCTTCTGGAGTCTCTATCTAAAGTCGTTTCAAAAACTTCAAAACTAATAGGAGTTGACGCTATTTATGATGTTGTTGAACATGCAAAAATAAGATTACCCAAGGTAGACTTTCATCAAGATCGGTTCATTAAATTACTTGATTTTCCCGATGCAAGTCTTGATATTGTGATTTCTGTTGATACCTTCGAATGCATCATCAACAAGGAATCTTTAGTTACTGAAATTCACCGAGTCTTAAAGCCAAATGGTAAAGTAATATTTGCACACTGGGACTGGGATACACAAGTATATAATTCAATACACAAAGATATTATTAGAGAGTTTGTTGCAAAATTTTCTGATTGGCAGCAACCATGGATGGATTCAAGCGATGGATTAATGGGTAGAAAATTATGGGGGCAGTTTCAAGGTAAGGGTAAATTCCAAGGGTATATGGACTCTTTCAGTTTATTGGAAACAGAATATAAAGCGGGCAAATATGGATATGACCGGTTGCATGATCTTGCTGGTCTAGTGGAAAAAGGAGAAATTGATATCAAAGAATATAATTCAATTCTTCATGAGATGAAGAGTCTAAATACTTCTAAACAGTATTTTTATAGCGTAACTTCATTCATTTATTGTGGAACAAAGATATAACAAATAAAGTGCACTCGGAAACAGCAAAATTGGCACGCCATTTTGCTGCCGCAAAAGCTCCGCCAATGTGTGACAAGTAAGAACAGCGAAGTTGTTGTTCGTAACCTAGATGATCATCAAGCTCGGTATTCAGCGCAGCCTCAATGGTGATCTTGGGCAGCATTTGCGTTAGCGTATTTAATTATGCTCGGTTTTGATATCTTTAGCAGCATCTTTGGCTATTGCGAGTAAGTCTTCTTTTATCATAGTTTGCCTATCCTCTCCATTGTGGAGTTAATGGTAGACAGTTAGACAGATTAATTTACAACCTCCTCCTACAGTCTCGTTATGTTTTAAAGGGCAGGTTTTAATCCCAGAAATTCAACAAATGGCAAGAAGTCCCTATCAGTAAATAAAAGCTGGATATTCTGTTCAATACAGTATGTAGCAATAATCGTATCGATAGTTTTTCTTACTGTAATACCTCTTTTTCTAAGTGCTCGATAATTGTCAGCACTTTTAACTGCCAGTACTTTATTTGAGAGCTGAAACAATGGTAGAGCAGTTAGTAACTGTTTTGCTTTTTTGTATTCTTTATCGTCCTTAAAACCTTGGAGTACCTCTGTAAGAATATTATCCCCAATTACTACCGGCTTCACACCTAAAATAATATCCAGATAATCTACTTCAGGGCATTCTTTGCCATTAAAATAGTCAATCCATACACTAGAATCTACCAATATCACTAGTCAGTTCTCATCCGGTCTAAATCATCATCCCATTTCAATTTGCCTTTAAATTTTTTAATTTCTTCCTGTTTTTTCAATCTAATCAGGGTTTTAAGCCCTAATTCAACGGCTTCTTTCTTTGTTTTCAATCCAGTAACTTGAAGCACATCAGTCATTAAATCATCATCAATTACAATATTTGTTCTCATATCAGCACCACTGTGTATAATATCCAATATATTTACACATAATAGCGTTAAGCAATAAACATAACAAGGCAAATGCACATGGAAAAATTTAACCTACGCTCCTTCGTCTCTACGGCTAAATTTCCCGCTGAAATGCGACGCTAGTTGTACTGTGTATTCATCCAGTTAGGAGTCGATATAAATGAAACTTAAAAACATAATCATTTTCGTCCTTTTATATATATTTTCTGGTCATTCCTTTGGGGCGAAAATATATGAAGTGAACATCAGTGTTTATCATAAAAATCAGCTGATAGCTCAACCTGATATGAAAGTAAATGAAGGTGAAAAAAATAACATTTTAGTTTCACTTCCAGATAGTGAAAAATATAGTTGTGCTGTTCTTATAAATTCAACAGCTAATAGTAAAGTAAATGTATCTGTTAAATTTATGTCGGGTAATTTAGTTTTTAGCCCTGAGTTTGTAGGAGTAGAGCTAGGAAAAGAAGTATTAGCAGTTATGAATGATTTTGAAATAAAGCTATTCATAGAATAAAGAACTCCAGTATATGAGTTCGGTACAGCTAACAAGCCAATCAAACAGGACTGCTAACAGTTAGCTAGGTTCCGCTTCACTACACATTTTAGCAAACTATTATCAGCCACTTATTGGGGTGCTATAGGTCTATGCAAATCTCTTGGGGTTCTATTCCCCGCAGCTTGCTGCGAAAATAGGTGAATGAGTGAGTATATACATAAAAGTCATAATGTAATGGTCTTGATGTGCCATTTGGTTTTTCCGGCAAAATATCGTAGATCAGTATTTGATGAGACTGTAGACAAGGAGCTTAAAGCTGTCTGTATGGAAATAGAGCTACGTTATGAAGTGAAGTTTTTAGAGATTGATACAGACAAAAACCACGTTCATTTTTTAGTTCAGTCAGTGCCAATTTATAGTGTTAAGAAAATAGTACAGATGATAAAGAGTCTGACGGCAAGAGAGATATTTCGACGCTGCCCACATGTAAGGAAAAAGCTTTGGGGTGGGGAGTTCTGGAGTGATGGGTGTTTTGCAAGCTCAGCGGGGGAAGCATGGAGATGAAACAATGATAGGAAATTATGTGAAGGGGCAAGGTGAAACATAGCAAAAGCTCCATAGTGACTATCAACTGGCACTGTTCTAAACGATTAGCAACAATACCCCGTCAGCTTGCTGCGGGGTTGTTTATTCCCTATCTTGTAAAAAATATTGACTACAAGCACCTACAGACTGTCAAATTATTTTACAGTTTGATTTGAAATGTACTATTAGTAGTTGTAACCATATAATTAATCTATATTAACTTGGAGTGGAATGTATATTGCATCAATGGTTAGTTCTAGTCAATGATCAGCAAACAGGGGAATAGGTAATGACTCGATATTTAAAAATTATAATATTAACGGCATGTCTAATACAGCCAGCTCATTCAGCAATTGTTTTTTCTTTTGATATAGAAACTGACCAGTTCATGTCCAATAGTGGTGGTGTAGTTTCGGGTGATACACTTGATATTAGTTTTCTAGATACTACTGATTTGTATAACATTTCGGTCACAGATATCTATTCATGGAAGTATAACCTTTCAGTCGGCAATACAGGTACTAGTTATTTTTCTAACGCCGATACCACCTATAGCAATGATATTGGTGATCAGATTTCATACGATGGCACTTCTCTAATTATGTCATTCACTTATGGCCACCAATTGGATTGGAATAATATTTATTCGATTGACGACTTGGGCAATGTTTCTGGAATCGGAACAAATTGGATGGATAATCTTTATATGGGTTATACGGATGATGTCGGAGTTCAACATGCGGCTGTCTCACAATTTCCTAATATTGGGGCTCAGCTAGTAGGAGCTCAAATACTGGAAGGAGATGGCGGAGATGGCGGAGATGGCGGAGATGGCGGAGATAGCGGAGATAGCGGAGATAGCGGAGATAGCGGAGATAGCGGAGATAGCGGAGGTGGTGATGACACTGCTACCGTTCCTGAGCCTTCAATCTTGGCTCTATTTGCAGCAGGACTTTTTGGTATTGGGTTTGCTCGTAGACGTCAAGCTTAGTACCTTGTAATTCTGAATAAATCCATAGCAGTCAGTGTGAAAACTATTGCCCAAAAAGTAGAGGTAAATGGCATGCTTAATAAGACTGTTTTTAGATATCAAGTGGAATAAGTCGGGCAGTTATTTCACTTGATATCATTGGTAGGAGATTTTTTAACAAACCTGATTTTCTTTTAGTTTTCACACAGTCCATAGGTCGTAAAGAGTCACTTGATAGTGCAATTTAGAACGGCTGCAATGTCAATTTGACGTTTTTGTATATCCTCGAAAGTCAGCCGTTTAACGGGCGCAAAATTCATATTCGAATAATTTACTACTCTGATGTTTTTTTACGGGCGCGGGGATGTGCCTTGTCATAAACCTGAGCAAGGTGTTGAAAATCAAGGTGTGTATAAATCTGGGTTGTACTGATATCAGCATGGCCTAACAATTCCTGAACCGCACGTAAATCTGAACTGGATTCGAGTAAGTGAGTTGCAAAGGAATGTCGCAACATATGGGGTGATACATGTTGGCCTAGAGACTGTGATTTAATTAATTTGTCCAGTCGGCTTTGAATGGATCGGTGCGATATTCGTTTCCCTTGTTTGCTGGTAAATAAAGCGGCTTCATCGGTTTGTTTGACGTAACCAGGTCGTATCTTCAGCCATTTTTGTAATGCTTCGATGGCTTTTCGTCCTACTGGTAAGTAACGTGTTTTATTACCTTTACCGGTGACCACCATCTGTTTTTGTCGGATATCAATACTTTGTAAATTGAGTGAAGCTAGTTCTGCCAGACGTAGACCGGATGAGTACATGAGTTCGAACATGGCTAAATCACGGATGGTTAAATTATCGTCGTGAGAGTGGGCTTTAAATAATTGATCTATTTGTTCTGTATCGCAGGTTCGGGGTAATTTTTTGGCTGTTTTCGGAGCCTTAACTTCCAATGCAGGGTTGCTGGTCACCACCCGTTGACGGATCAGGTATTTATAAAAGCTGCGAATCGATGAAAGCTCACGTTGGATAGTGTTGCCTTTTTTGCCCTGACGGAAACGTTGTGCTGCAAAGGCAGATACGGTTCGATAATCCACATCTTGCCAGTGCTGAATTTCTCTGGATTGTAGGTGCTCAGAAAACAGGTTTAAGTCGCGAGAATAGTTTTTACAGGTGTGAGGGGAGTAGAACTTCTCGGACTTGAGCATTTGGAGAAATGACTGCAAATGCCTGGAATTCATATCACTAATCTATTTTAGGTAGCTTTTTAATTTGCTGCTGATCAACTCACCCAGCTGAGTTAAAAATACGGTACCCATGCCTTCAACGAAACGGTCTTTACTTTTACTGCCTAAAACTAACAGACCAATATCTCTGGTGTGATAAAGCGGTATTAATGTATATGAAGCTAATTGTGTCTGATCAGCAAACAGAAGTTTACGCACACCCTGATCGAAAGGCCCGAAAACAGGTTTTCTATTGTGCATCCATTTTCTGATTTTTCTGGCATGTTTACTTTCGGAATCAAGAATATCTTTTTCCAGTCCTTTGAACTGATCTTTTAACTCGTCATGAAAGCAAAAGCCAACAAAATCGGTATAGAAGAAAGTTTCAACCTGATCATGAGTCATGGCAATTATGTCGTGCAGGTGTTCGCCAGCCATCAGTTCCAGAGATAAACGATGAAAGCGTTGGCTTAATTCTTCATTTTCACGGGCAATATGAATCAGTTCAGCCAATTGGCTTTTGAGCTTCTGGTTGTCATCTCTTAGTATTTTTAGCTGGCGTTCTACCAGTGAAACTGCTGCACCACTTTCATGAGGGAAAGTTAGCTGGCTTAATATTTCCGGGTGACGTTCCAGTGTTTCAGGATTATTTTTCAGGTAATCCATGACCTTTGATTCGTCCATAGTGTCTGGCTGGATTTGTTCTGCGTTAGTTGTTTTTGTCATATATTGATTTCTCCTTCGTACACCTGTGCGGTGCTGCCGGTCATCATAACTGGCTGGCCTTCACCTTGCCAGCTAAGCTGTAATTGTCCACCGGTTAAATGGGCGGTTGCGTTGGAATCTATCAGGTCTAGCTGAACTGCAGCGGCCATAGCAGCGCAGGCACCGCTTCCACAAGCCTGTGTTTCACCGACACCGCGTTCGAAAACGCGAAGTTTAAACTCATTCCGGTTAAGAATCTGCATGAAACCAACATTAACTCTTTGAGGAAAAAATGGGTGAGATTCGAGAGCAGGTCCAATGTTTTCAACATCTGCAGTATCGATATTTTCTACAATAATCACTGCATGTGGGTTGCCGATAGACAGTGCGCTAAATTCAACAACATGACCAGAAATACCAAGTTGATAGCTCTCCATCCGTTTATCTGTATCGAGTGGAATATTGGCCGGTTCAAAGTTGGGAATGCCCATGTTTACTTCAACATGAGTAGCGTTAATCATTTTGAGTTGCAATAGGCCACTATCGGTTTCAACCGGGATTATGGTTTGATCTGTGAGTCCTTTTTCTGTGACGAAACGAGCAAAGCAGCGAGCTCCATTACCACACTGAGTGACTTCACCACCATCAGAATTAAAAATACGGTATTTGAATAATGCAGCATCAGTTTGTGGTTTTTCAACCAGTAGGAGTTGGTCAAAACCGATGCCAAAATGCCGGTTAGCCCATTCTGCAACCTGTTTGCTAGTAAATGAAACAGACTGATTGATGCCATCAATCACCATGAAATCATTGCCGAGGCCATGCATTTTAGTAAATTTTATGATCATTCGGGCAACAGGCTTTCGCCATGGATAAGGTCTTCGAATGTTTCGCGCTCGCGCACCAGGTAATGCTGGTCGCCATCCACCATAACTTCAGCAGCTCGGCCGCGTGAATTGTAATTTGAGCTCATGGTAAAACCGTAAGCACCTGATGTGCGGATAGCCAGTAAGTCGCCGGGTTGAATCGATAGCTTGCGGTCTTTACCTAGAAAATCGCCTGTTTCACAGATCGGTCCGACTACATCATATACAGCGGGTTCGACATTTGACTCTTCTTTGACAGGAATAATATTTTGCCAGGCGTCATACAGTGCAGGACGCATCAGATCATTCATGCCTGCATCAATAATGGCAAAGTTTTTATGTTTGGTTTTTTTATCAACCGTTACACGAGTTAATAAAATGCCAGCGTTACCGGCAATGGCACGCCCCGGTTCAACAATGATTTCACCATCAAAATTATCAAAGCGTTGTTTTAATGCAGTAACCCATTCGGCCGGCAGAGGAGGAGATTCATCATTATATTGAACGCCAATACCGCCACCAAGATCCATGTGTTCGATCTTTATGCCGTTATCCGATAAATTCTTTATTAATGCCAGTAAGCGATCGACCGCATCAACAAAGGGTGATAACTCGGTTAATTGAGAGCCGATATGAAAATCAATACCTTTAATAACGATATTGCCCATTTTGCTGGCTTTCAGGTAAATGCGTTCGGCATCATCAAAACTGATACCAAACTTGTTTTCTTTCAGGCCGGTTGATATGTAGGGGTGTGTTTTTGCATCGACATCAGGATTTACTCTGAAAGAAATGGTCGCTGTTTTATTCATGTCGGCAGCAACTTCATTGAGGGTTTCCAGTTCCTGTTCTGACTCAACATTGAAACAATGAATGCCTACTTCCAGTGCCTGTTGCATTTCATTAACCTGTTTGCCTACTCCGGAAAAGATAACTTTTGCAGGATCTCCACCTGCTTTAAGCACGCGCTGAAGTTCGCCTTTGGAAACAATATCAAAACCGCTGCCAAGACGTGCTAGCACATTGAGTACCGCCAGATTTGAATTGGCTTTAACGGCGTAACAGACTAGATGTGGATGATCTGAAAGTGCCGAATCAAAGGCGTGCCAGTGCCTTTCAAGTGTTGCCCGTGAATACACGTAAAGAGGCGTGCCATATTGCTCGGCCAATGTTTGAAATGAAACCTGCTCGCAATGAAGCTGGCCGTTGTTGTAATCAAAATAATCCAATGTTCTTACTCAATACTGTTAATTTTTTGCCTGATCTGTCTTTTCTACCGGAAGCGTTAATGCACCTTTATTGCCACAACCTGTAACTAATAAAATGCTCACAAGGCTAATAGCAATCAACACAAATTTGCTGAAAGATTTCCAGTTCAACACAAAATCCTGCTCATATAAATAAAGGTGAATATTATGTTTGTCAGGAGATTGTTTAACAAGGTGAATTTTCAGATTTTAAACCAGGTTTCGATTTAATAATTGTTTTCAAACATAAGTAGTAAGAATTAGTTGCTCATTTTATTGTCTTAAAACGATGAGTTGAGCATTTTCCGGGTTCATATGACATTCAGCTTGCGAAACTATACTTATCATCACTCAATAAACATCGAGAGGTAATCATGAATCGAAGAACACTATTAAAATCAACTGTTGCTGCGACCACGGTAGCAGTTGCAGCTTCAGCCGGGCTATTGACTCCGGGTCAGGTACTGGCTGCTTATCCAAATGCAGCCTTTGAAGCCAAAGATGCTGCAACGGCACTATCCGCTGCTTTAGGATCAGGCAGTTATGAGCATTCTGATGATATTAAGATAAAAGCTCCTGATATTGCAGAAAATGGTTCAGTTGTACCGGTCACGATCTCAAGCACTCTAGCGGGTGTTGAATCTATATCACTATTGTCTGAATCAAATAACTCTCCACTGGTAGCTTCTTTTAACCTGAATGGCTCACAGGCTTTTGTCTCTACCCGGATAAAAATGGGTAAAACAGGCAATGTGCTGGCGGTTGTTAAATCAGGTGGCAAGTTGTATGCCAATAAAAAAGAAGTGAAGGTAACCATAGGTGGTTGTGGTGGCTAAAAATGACTGTACTGCGAATTCATCTTTTGTCCGCTAGCGGCGTTATTTCCGTACTCACTAATTTGTAGGAACAAATTAGAACAGCTTTGCTGGCCCGAAGGGAAGAATATAGGGATGTATTCTTTAAATGATCACATATGAATATATGCTCACATTTTCCGTGCGGAAATGCCTTGCTACGAACAAAACCTGAACACGCACTACAGCCATTTTAACTTAAATTAAAGAGAGTAAATCATTATGGCAAAATCAATTAAATTAAGAGCAAAATCAAAGAAAGGTATGGTTACGGTCAAGTGTCTGATGAACCATCCAATGGAAACCGGTCTGCGTAAAGACAAGAAGACCGGCAAGATGATTCCTGCGCATCATATTCAGGAAGTGGTGGCTAAAGCTGGTGATAAAACTGTACTGGATGCAGTTTGGGGCGGCGCTATTTCGAAGAATCCTTACCTGTCATTTAAATATAATGGTGAAAAAGGAGAGTCTATTACTTTGTCCTGGGCGGATAACAAAGGTAATTCGGATTCTATGACGGGGAAGGTGAAATAGGCTACTTTAAAACCAGATAATAAAGATGCCCCGCTAGTCGGGGCTTTTTTTTGCCTGCAAAGAAGTGAATTGCAAAGCATAGTTAATTTCAATACTATCAGCGTATTATAAAAAGCCTACTTTTCAAAGGGAGTTTCGAATGCCTTGTTTCAAAAAAATCAATTTTATTGGTTATGTTGCCACTTCAATTTTACTTTTCTCGTTGTCTCTGCAAGCGGATATAGATCCTGCAGATATTTTGACGGCCTCTGATGGGGCGGAAAATGACAACTTCGGTTGGAGCGTCTCGGTAGATGGTGATACAGCTATTGTGGGGGCTTACTTACATGATAACGCCCAGACAGATTCGGGTGCTGCCTATATCTATGTGAATGATGGTGCTGGCAATTGGGTTGAACAGCAAAAACTAACTCCTGCATATCTGGCACCTGATAACACCAATCAACCTCCTGATGTTGATACTTTTTTAGATGTTGTAGATGATGAGCAACGAGAAGCTTGGTTTGGTTACTCTGTTGCTGTTAATGGCGATATTGCTGTTGTCGGTGCTCCTTTTTTTGATATAGATAGTGAAGATGAAACTCAGGATTTCCTCGATGCTGGAGCTATTTATATCTATGAAAGAAATGCTGGAGTCTGGGATATTTCAGGACGATTACATATTATAAAAGAAGATGCTTATAGTGGAGACTGGTTTGGAAGCTCTATTGATGTTTTTGAAAATACGATAGTAGTTGGTGCTCTTTCTCAGCACCGGTCTGGTCAGGTTTATATTCTCTACAAAGATACTGATGGAGCCTGGAAGCAGCAATTTGCACAGAAAATTAATGTAGAGCTGGGTATAGATGAAGAGCAAAAAACCCTGTTACCAAATGATCCAGAGCAGGAAGACTGGTTTGGGCAGTCTGTTTCGATTTTTAACAATACAATTGTCGTTGGTAGTGATGGCAGTGATAACCCGGATACAGGTTCTGGTTCTGCATATGTATTTACCCAAGATGAAAATTATAACTGGAATATGCAAGGCAAGCTGTTACCTGATGATTCTAAAGGCTTTTCTAACTTTGGTATTGCAGTAGATATTCATAAAAATGAAATCATTGTTGGTGCGGATGCTGCGGATGCCGTGGTAGTTGATGATGTTAAAGGGGGGGCATATATTTTCAATAGAAACGTAGAAGGGAAATGGACTCAATCAGTAAAATTAATTGCAAGCGATGGAGTTGCTAATGATAAATTTGGTCGATCAGTCGCTATATATGAGCCTGTTGCTGTAGTCGGGGCATGGTCTGAAACAACTAATGGTACACAGTCTGGTTCAGCGTATCTGTTTCAGAAAAGCATAGGTGGGGTCTGGTCAGAAGTTGATGTTATACGTGATGCGACTGGTTCAGCATTTGATAGCCTGGGTTTTAGTGTCTCGGTATCTTCTATAGATGGGCTTTCAGATATATGGGCGATTTCGGGTGCTCCGCAGATTCTGGCTAATTCAACAGGAGAGATACAAGTCACAGATGATGTAGCAAGCCTAATTAATTCAGATGGCGATGGTTCTTCCAATGACGTGGATACAGATCATGATGGGGATGGGATACCTAATTTGAATGATCGTTTTCCCTATTCAGCAAGTGAGTTCAGTGATGTAGATAATGACGGTTTTAGTGATTCTGTTGATCAATTTCCTAATAACTCAACAGAATCGGCTGATACAGATGGCGATGGACTGGGTAATAATGAAGATCGGGATGATGACAATGATGGGATTTTGGATGTCGATGAATTTTTATTAGGAACAGATGCTTTAGTTGCAGATACATACGATTTCACCTCCAAAAAAATTGATTCGGATAAAGACGGTGTTGTTGATGCCGATGATGCCTTTCCAACGAACCCGGATGAGACAATAGATACCGATGGTGATGGGTTTGGTAATAATTTTGATTCCGACGATGATAATGACGGGTTATCAGATTTTGCAGAAACAAGTGCCGTCGTAAAAACTGATCCCCTAAAGCCTGATACTGATGGTGATAGCTGTAATGATCTTGTGGATACACATCCATTAAATCCTCTAAATGTCGATACCGATGGTGATAGTTTGAATAATGACTGTGACCCTGATGATGATGGAGATGGAATTGATGATTCGCTAGATGTATTCCCTTTGGATAATACTGAAGCGAATGATACTGATGGTGACGGAATAGGTGATAACTCTGATCCAGATATTGATAATGATGGAGTTTTAAATGCGGAGGATGCTTTTCCTTTTGATCCTACCGAATGGCTAGATACAGATCATACTGGTGTTGGTGATAATGCGGACACCGATGATGACGATGATGGAGTACCTGATCAAATTGAAATTCTCAATGGAACTGATCCACTAAACCCGGATACTGATGGTGATGGTGCAAGAGATACTGATATATCACTTCCTGCAATTGGAACTGTAGATGATGTCTTTCCTTTGAATCCTAATGAAAGCTCCGATACTGATGGTGACTGTCCGCATTACAACTTACCAACTTCTGGTGATGGCTGCGGTGATAACTCAGACCTCGACTCGGATAATGATGGTGTAGATGATGCAGATGATGTCTTTCCATTTGATGCAACTGAGTCAGCCGATAATGATTTAGATGGAACTGGTGATAATGCTGATACCGATGATGACAATGATGGTGTTGTTGATGTAATTGAAGTTATAAATGGAACAGATCCCTTTGACCCAGATACTGATGGTGATGGTGCAATTGATACTGATATCTCATTACCAAATGCTGGTAACGGAGCTGTTAATGACCTCTTTCCTCTTAACCCCAATGAATCTGCCGATACTGATGGTGATTGCCCTGATTTTAATTTGATAACGTCGGGTGATGGTTGTGGTGATAACTCTGATCCAGACTCGGATAATGATGGGGTTAATGATGTTGATGATGCCTTCCCTAATGATCCGACTGAATGGTTAGATTCTGACGGTGATGGAATTGGTGATAATGCCGATACTGATGACGATAATGATGGTGTTACTGATCCAGTGGATGTGGTTGAGCCAGTGGCTGAAAGCTCATCGGGTAGTGGTGGTAGCTTTTCACCAAGTATTGTTTTTCTGCTATTACTTACAGGATTGTTGAGAAGAAAGTTCAGAGTTTAATCTGAGGTTTCAATTAACTGCTTTTATAAGTTGTTGATTCGACAAGTTTAAAAAACCGGCTTATGCCGGTTTTTTTTGTTTCACAGCCAAAGGCTTATTACAATGCGGACACAAATCGCTCTCCCGGTACCTGGATCTTCGCATCACGTTATCGAGTAGTTGCAGGGCGTCATCTGATTTTAATCCCAGTTCCTTGCGTAATTCTTCCAGTTCCCAG
>Ga0233442_1001225_pt1 | contig 20207 bp, 21 predicted proteins | sample SI_123_September_3_FD_182789 | JGI IMG/M metagenome (GOLD analysis project Ga0233442, IMG submission 182789) | Seawater microbial communities from Saanich Inlet, British Columbia, Canada - SI_123_September2016_150_MG | ecosystem: Environmental > Aquatic > Marine > Inlet | place: Canada: British... | reverse complement strand
TCTAGCTTTTGCTCAACGCTAAACATTACACGTTGCTTCCTGGTTTTTACTTGTGTCATTTGTTGACCTCCTTATAGTTTGTATTATAAGGCTATCTTTGTGTCCAAGTTTGTCAGACCACTACAATACTCACATAAAAAGACAAAAGATAAACAGAGATCAATATATGAAAAAAACGAATAAAGATGTCATATTTCAGTAAAAGAGATGAATACCTATAATTAAATTTAACTGTAGTCATATCTTATCTATAGTTACACTCGCTTTTTACAAGAAATTATCAAGCATTCAGAAAACAAAGGAAAGAAGAAAATCAAGCCTTTCCTTATTATAAATTTAGCCGTCCTAAATGGAAGTAAAAAACTAGCTTTTAGTAAAGATTCCTTTGAATCTTCACCACCATCTTTGTCAATATTAAGTTGGTCAGAAAGAAAAATATCACTAACATCTAGCTGGTTAAATAACAATAATTGCTTTAAAGCTGTATAAGTAAACGAAACCTTGTGATCGTCGTGTTCATGTATATGTCCTCTAAAATTTCCAATCACTCTTTCAAACATTGTGGCATTCGGAACAGTAATAATCAATTCCGTTTTTTCGGTCATCAAACCCTTAAGGCTAGTTAAAGCGATCTCTAAATTCATTAAATGCTCCAATGTATCAGCAAATACAATAACTTCTGGCTTAAAAACCACCTCACCAGGCTTATTCAAGTCAAAAAAAGATACATTCTTATGACCCATACTATGCATGTAATTCATTGCCTCTTGGTCAATATCTAGCCCTTCTTGGGCTTTACATACTTTCTCTATTCGCTGGAACAAAGCAATGCCCATATTAAATTTAAATTCTGTAACTGGAGAATCGCAGCAGCCCAAATGTAACACCTTCTTACCTTTACATTTATCTAGAATAAACTGCTCTCTATTTTGGACATAATTTTTTTTAGTAATTTCTCTCATTATTCTTTACCCCTTAAATCTTTCACTTTTTTAGCTAAAATAATATTTTCTAAATACATATCATTATTTTTTGGCAGAATTTTTGACAGGATCAAGCCAATAAGATTAATAGGGAAAATTAATAAAAAAACAATCAAGATAAAAGGGTATTTCAATTTAAAAGATCTAAAAATGTAATTACTCATAGTTTGAAATACTACTTCTACGCCATTACCGCTCTTTATATGCTTAACCACTTCAAAACCATTTTCATCTAAAATATGCTGCAATCCAAATGAAGTATATCTAACATAATCATAAGGTTGCCCGTGCTCTTCCCAAAAGAATGGCGTAGTTATAAGAAAAATTCCATCCATTTTCATTACTCTATTTGCTTCTTTTAAGAAGGTATCTGGATTAAATACATGCTCAAGGACCTCACTTGATAAGGCACTATCAAAACTTTTGTCTTCAAAAGGCATTACTTTTCCATCATAAAGAACATCTGCGTGGGTATGATTTTTTCTCCCTTCGTCATCTATTTCAATTCCAATATATTCATCCACATTGAACATACTTTGATAAGGCTTGGTTCCGCAACCAATATCTAACAACCTGCCACTAAGGTTAGGCGCCAGATTAGATATATTACGATATAACTCTTTAGACATAAAATAAGTCGGAAGGAAAAGTCCAATAAATTTAGGGTTAAATTCTTCTTTTAAATATATTTTCTCTAATAATCTACACATCAATTTTTATACCTTGAGTATCTGATTTACCTGAACTGTACTCACAAACCAAGTAATCAACCAATAATTGTACATCGTTTGGAGCTTCTCTTTTAAGTTCAAATAGGTGCTTATCAATAATTTTATTAAAGTCTGAATAGTCTGGAATAAAACCACTTTCTATCTGATTCATGGCTTTTTGACACTGAGTCGATGATGTCACATTAAAAACATCTTTACATAGCCCAAACGGAGTGCTTTGATGTCCAAATAATATTAACGGCTTATTAAAAGCCAATGATTCTGAGGCGATATTACCATTAATAGTTGAAATCGCCTCTGCAGACTTGATGACATTTTGACTTTTAACCTTGTGCTTTAAAAAACTAACATTATCAAATTTTAAAATTTCCTTATAAAAATCCTTCGTCCTATATTTATGAAGTGAAATAAGAAAATACCAAATACCAGGACTATAAAAATCAAATTGATGTGGGTGCTCTTTCAAATATAAAATCCAGCCTTTAGGTAAGCTCTGAGATAATTGCTTAATTATCATCAATTGATTACTAAACCTTGCTCTTGCCATAATGCTCGCTTCAGGCTCAAAGTGTAAAGCATAAAAAACATACTTTTTTGACGTGTCAAATTCAATAGAAATTGAGTCATAAAGCTTTCTCATTTTTCTTGTATATAATATATTTCTAAGTACCTTAGTAAGGGAGTAATTAAGGCCATGCATGTGTGTTGAGTTATTACAAATAATTTTTTTCAACATCAGTATTACTACAGGTGAATATGATGGCAAAAAAAACTTTACAACATCTTTAATGCTTTTTCGTTTTTTCTTTAAAGATGCATTAATATTATCGGTATAGAATAAATAATCACCTATGTTTATTGATTTCAAGTTGAGCTTATCAAACTCTAAAATTACCCAATCTTTTAAATTGTAATCTAACACTGAACGAACAGCCACGATTTCATCTTTTGTATATCTCATCATATGGGATTCAATTACATATACAGAAACACCATAAACTTTTGCTACATCTAATGCTAAACTATCATAATTAGCGCCATGCATAACCCCCTCAAGTACAACTGCAGAAATATTATTTTTGGTAAAAAAATTAAGCCAAAAAGACAAAGCATTCAAATAACGATATTGTTTTAAATTAACATCATCTGAAAACCGATCTTGATAACGCTCTGAATCTAATTGAGATGTTTTGAATTTTTCAATAGTTCGATAATCTATATCACTCTTTTCTTGCTCTGCATATTCATAAAATCGAGCCCTTGTGATAATATTTTTTATACCATATAAATCTTTAACATTTGCTAATTCCACCTCATTCGCATCAGTAATTAAAAGCTCAACATTTACTTTTTCAGACTCGCAAACAGACTTAAGCAATGTTAGATTTAAATCTATTAAAATTATATTTTTTTTCACCTAATATCTCCATATAAAACTTGAATTAAATGTATTCTTTATCAGAGAGATACTAATACAATTGATCTGTACTCCGTGCATTAACTCTATTGTAATAATAAAATTCTGATGTCGTTAGATAAATGTCGTGTTATTGCTTTAACCTTACAATACACTTACGAATTACATCTTCAACTAATTCATTTAGGGCGTCTGTTAGCAGATGTACAAAGTAAATACTTTAGCTTTAAATTAATACTTGGGTACAGAGTGCAGTTCACAAAAATTATTTTTTTCTTGCATATATAGTCATAAAATTACCATAAAATGGAGGCGATATTTTTGATGTATCATCTAAACGCATTAGATTTTCATGATTAAAATACTCTGTATCAAAGAAAGGATACTCAATTTTATCTACTTGAAATCCATGATCCTCTAGCATATCACGTAATGAAAAGTCACTAAATAAAGACACATGTGTTTTATCATGTAGCAACCTAAAATTGTTTCCAAATCTACGTGCCAGTGCACAATCAAAGTTAGGTGTGCCAATAACTAGACTTCCGTTAGTTTTCATAATACGACATATATTTTTTATAAAACTAATTGGCTCAGGAATATGCTCTATCACATGATATGAAAAGACAACATCGAAGAACTCATCCTGATATGTATTTTTCTCTAACCCTCCATGATGTACATTTGATATATATTTTTTGGCGTAATTAACGGAGTCTTCTGAGACTTCCAGTCCATATTTATCATAATTATCACTGAATTGTGATGATATTACACCGATTCCACAGCCTAGATCTAGAATACTTCTTCTAGTCCCATCTGAAGCTATATTGTTAATGAAATCTATCTCATCTTTACATGTGTTTATTTTACTATTTTTTACTTCTTCACTTAACATGTCTCTTGTATTGCCATCTGGATCTTTGTTCATACCATGATAATTTTCAAAACCCCCACTATAAACCCTTTTTTTATAATAATATCCATCCTGAGTGCGGACTGGAGCCTGTAATAACGCTTCAACAATTTTCAATTCATCCTCTGTGTCTATTTCATAACTAGCTATCTTTGGAAGCTTTAAGTAGGCCACTGGTTCACATATACGATTATTTTCATTCATAAATGCATTAGTATTCGTAATCCAAAAACAACCTGTTTCTAGTCTGTTTGGCTTCTTAATTTGCGTCATTGGTCGCGACAAAATATCATTATCTCCAATCAAAAAACCATGAAAGTCTGTGTAAGTTACAACACTATTTGCTTTTTCTTTTTCAATTAACTCTAATCCATCAGACACATATTCTGGCTTATTTAATGGGCTAGTAGCCTGTAAAAATACTATATTATCAAAGAACTCACCCTTATCGCTCAGCGTCTCAATAACATATCTTAATACATCCTCCGATTTTGAGTTTTCATGAGATATTTCTGGCGGCCGAATTATGACTTCTGCACCAAATTTTTTAGCGTACTCCGAATATAGCTCGCTATCAGTTGCTACCACCACCTTATCTATATCAGGTACATTTAAAGCACACTTGATTTGATAGTACATAAGTGGATGATTAGCCACCATTTTTATATTTTTATGCTTTATTCTTTGACTACCGGATCTTACTGGAATAATTGCTACGTTCTTCATAAATAAACTCTATCTGTCTAATACACTACAGTTTAATAAATCTTGAAGGATCAATACTTACCCCTGTTCTTTTTATATCCATCACCATATCTGGACTTGTAATCGCATCCTTATATAGTAACATGGCCAAAAGATCTATATAGTCACTATCAATTTCTTTGGCAGTAAAATGTATATTTTTTTGTTGAAAATTAATTAATTGCACAGCTAATTTAGATGGGACTTCTATGGTATTTCCCCAGCGAATATTCAAAAGATGAATATCACCTTCATCTCTCCAGCGAATTCTACTAGGTATAAATAATTTAATTCCACTGTTTAGTTTATCTATGGTTGTATTATCCTTAACCAGCTTATATGGTTTTGTAATAAACTCTTTACCCTTCCATAGCGGATCCTTTCCGTTCATCTTGCCTTCCGAGGCAAAAGCATCCATTCTGCATCCAGTTTGACAAATATCTATATAATCACATCCAGAGCAACCTTCGTAGTAATAACTCTTGTCTCTCCATTTTCGTGAATTAGAAAATACAGTTTTTAACCCTACGTCAAATACATTTCCATATTCTTTATCCTCCATAACACAAGCATGTGTCTCACCTACTGAATTAATACTGAATCGATGTCCAGACTGAGTTGGGCAACCACGTCCTACAAAATCAGCATACTTATCTAAGTCACCCAATAAGCACAAAGGATAGCTAATTAATGTTCCAACCTTAATTCCAGTATCTTTCTTTAGGCGCAACAATTCATCCAATCCAGACATAGAAGTTTCCTGATTTATCCTATGTTGTTGTTCATCACTACGATCATAAGAAGGTGGCACAACTCTATGTGCTATAAATTGTGTAGCACCAAGTGAATGGACAAACTTTCCTGATTCATAAAGACTATTATAATTATTATTAGTACAGATAGTATTAACACTTACTCTTATACCATTATCTACAGCACACTTTATTCCATCAATAACATTATTATATGAATTCTTTGTACCAGTAATATCATTAGTTTTTAATTCATCCATGTCATACCAAGATGCAAGTATATGATCTAATCCTGCCTCACGAAGTCTTATAATTTTTTCTGGTGTCGCCAAACTTAATGTGCTATTTACACTTACTGATAATCCATTTTCTGTTGCTTTTCTGACTGCATATTCAAGTAAATCAAACTTAGCTAATGGCTCGCCACCAGAAAGTATTAAATGAAATACACCGCACTCAACAAACTCATTAATAAGCCAATCTACTTTTTTCTTTGTTAAAGAAATTACGCCCAGAGACTCTTGTCGCCATGGATTATAGCAATGACCGCACTTAAAATTACATACTTCAGTTATTTCTAAATTGACGCAAGTTGGTGCAGTATATTTCTGTTTAACAAATTTATTTTCGATACTAGATTCTATAAACATTTTTTTATATTTTCCTGTTATTAATTAAAGTATTTTTCTAAGGGCGACTTGCCTACCAATCTAGGTGTTCGCGTAATTTCTTTGCTATCGGAATTTCTGAATCTAAAATTCTCTTCTTGCCATCTCCCATCGCTTGCTCTATTTTTCTTACCGCCCCTACTAATTGCCTTAAACCTGCAGGTTCAACAGATGCTGACTGATCAGAGCCATACATAGCTCGATCTAAAGTAATGTGCCTTTCCAATGAGGTGATATTCAGTGCGGCGGCTGCATAAGAAACAGCAAGACCTACTTCGTGACCACTGTAACCTACATCACACTGGAATTTATCTCTTAGTGTATGAATCATATTTAGATTAGCATCTTCATCTTTCATGGGGTAAGTGGAGATGGCATGCATCAACTCAAATGAACATTTTTCCTGTTCAAAAATATCAATTGCGGCTTGAATATCCTCATAATTGGTCATACCTGTTGAAATAAAGGTATGCTTTTTTTTCTTTGCAACCAGTTTAAGTAAATCTTTGTGCACAATCATTGCCGAAGCAATTTTATTGTATTTACAATCAAACTGCTGCAAGAATTCCTGACTATTCGTATCCCATGCCGAGGCAAACCACTCTATTTTATTCTCTTTACAATATCGATCTATCTCTTTATATTCTTCTACATTGAATTCTAAACCTGCTTTTTGCTCTCGTTGAGTTGATCCCCATGGACTCTCTCTAGGTGAATTCAACATTTCTTGTGTATAGACTTGATCAATATCTCGTTTCTGTAATTTAACTGCATCACAACCTGCAGTTACAGCCACATCAATTAATTCTTTACATATAGACATATCGCCATTATGGTTAATACCAATTTCCGCAATGAAAAAAATAGGCTTTCTCATTTTTCCTCCTTTTTTGTATAAAGTATTTTCATAAAATCTAGCTGGAAAAAAACTTCGAGTAATTCACGCACAATACCATTGCCGCCAGTGGTTTCTAGTACTATAGCTGAAATTTCTTTTATCTTATTATGGCTATCCGAAGGGCATGCTGTATATCCACACAACTGCATGGCATGATAATCATTTAAATCGTTACCGATATAAAGAGTTTTTTGTAAATCAAAAACTTCTTTCTTTGCAAGTTGCTTAATGCCATCCGCCTTGTTATTTACACTTTGTATTGCTGGTATTTTGAGTTTTTTTGCTCTGGCAGTAATAACTGGATTTCTCTCTGTTGATAAAATATACACTGATTTTTGTAACTTACGTAGTACGTCAAATGCCAATCCATCTGCCCTGCTACAGCTAACTGATTCTTTACCATCTTGATTAAGATAAACCTTATTGTCTGTTAGTACGCCATCAAAATCAAAAACAATTGCTTCAATACTTTCTAGTGAAATGGTCAGTTTTTTCAAAATCAATCCTGTAAATGTAAATAATTTGATTCAATTAGCTGATCTTCAATATATTCCATTAAAGCATGTCCTGCGGTAATATGAGCCTCTTGAATTCTACCTGTGTCGTTGCTTGGGATGATAAATACCTCATCACAATATTTTAATGCTTCACCACCCTTACACCCCAGAAATCCAAATACTTTGACGCCCATCTCCTGAGCTGCTTTCATTGCTAGAATTACATTTTTTGAATTTCCAGAAGTACTAATTCCAATTAAGCAATCTCCTTTCTTCCCAAGTGACCTTAATACTCGCTCATAAATCAGGTCATATCCAAAATCATTGCCACAAGCTGTAATTGTTGATGTATCTTGAGCCAATGTAATCGCAGCAACACCTTCCCTATTGTTCATTGGCCTAAGACGCACCACCATCTCTGCAGCAAGATGCTGTGCATCGGCTGCTGACCCTCCATTACCACATAGCATGATTTTCCCACCATTTTGGATTGACTGGGCTATGAAGTCTCCCATATAATATAATGGTCGAAATCCTTGCTCTATACAATCTTGCTTGATTTTAATAGACTGATTAAACAATCGCTCTATTTTACAATCTTTGTTCATCATCACCTCTTAAGAGCTTCCTATATAGGTAGTATTATTTTTAATTAATTTTATCTTAAACAATTCCATTACTGAATGTAAAGAGCTTTATTTTCTAATTTATAAATTTTATCACAACCTTTAATTGTGCCAAGACGATGAGCAACAATAATCAAAGTTTTATCTTGACTAGTTTGGTAGATTTCATTCATAATTTTCTTTTCTGTCTCTTCGTCTAAGGCACTTGTTGCTTCATCTAAGACTAATATTTCTGGCTGCCCATATAACGCCCTAGCAATTGCAATACGCTGTTTCTGTCCGCCGCTTAACTGAATACCCCCCTCTCCAACTAAAGTTTCCACACCTTGCTTTGTTTGCAAAAAAATAAAAATATTTGCCTGCTTTAGGACTGCTTCTAATAGATTTTTTTTCAAATCTCGCCCAAAGCAAACATTCTCTGAAATTGTACCGTCAAATAAATAAACTTGTTGTGGAATATAGCCGATCTGTGACCTCCAATTTTGCAAATTAGATTCATCAACTAAAACACTGTCAATTTTTATCTCTCCTTTATTTGACCTATACAAGCCAATGATTAAATCTACTAAAGTACTTTTACCTGAACCACTCTCACCTATAAACGCGATTTTTTCACCTTTGTTAATGGTTAAGTTCGTGTTGCTTAAAACTTTTTTTTCTTGATAAGAAAAATCAACATTTGTCAGCTCAATTTTATCTTTGAATTCTATGGTTTCATTGCCCAAGTCTTCTTGTATGGTTTTTAACTCCTCATCAATAATATCAATTGATTTATGATAATATAACAATGTATTGTATCCGTTAACAATGCGATTCACTGATGGTAGTAATCGATATAGAGCTATCGCGAATAAGCTAAGGGCTGGCAAAATATATGCCACATTACTTTGATTTAAATATAGCAAAGTGATTAGTAAGATGATAATCAAAGAAAAGCCAACAGTTTCTAGAAACAACCTTGGGAAAGAGCTTAAGAATCCACTAGTTGCATTTGCCTTGGCATATTTATGAACTACTGTGGAAAATTCATTTTTGACCGCTTTTATTCTGTCTTTATCTTGTAATTTAGATTGTTTAAAATTACCAAAAAATCTATTAATAATTTCATAAAACTGTGCCTCAGCCTTCTCCCTATTTTTTCCAACTGATTTGATCTTTTTAGAAATTGTTTGAGTTAAAAACAACATTTTAATTGATAAAACAACCGTAAACACAAGCGTTATCTTCCAACTTACAATCAACATTAGAATGTATAAAAAAATAATCACAAAAGCTTCAGACATCATCAGTAAAGCAGAGCTAACAACTTTAGACACAAGCGCAGCTTCAGTAATAATAGCTTTAGTTAGGTAACTGCTATTTTTATTGGTAAAAACTTGATAAGGCATTGTCAAATAAGTTTTAAATAATTTTTTCGTTGTTTGTGCATAGAGGTTTTCTGTGAAATGCACCATTACATAGCTATATAATAAATTTACCCCACCTCGAAAAACATAAAAACCGAATAAAACCAAGCCGAAAACAATAGTGAAATTAACTTCATTCTCAAAGCTAAAGAAATCAAATACCCATTGATGATATTGATTACTGTGAATATTGTCAAAGTTTGTTGCAATATCAATAAATGGCATAATTGCCGAGATACCAATTGCTTCTACGACAGATACAAAAACAGAAAAAAGAATTAGCCACACAAGATGGCGTTTATCTTTCTTATCTAACAATAAGCGAAGTTTAGTCAAATAATTCATAAATTGATTTTAATTATAAAGAGTTTTCAAAAGGAACACCTTCTGGGATACCTGAAAAAATACATACTATTTATCTCCATAATTTATACAAATAAATTTTCTATTTTGTCTTTATTTGGGTTTAAAACCACGCCTTTTTCGGTGATAAGACCTGTTACTAACTCAACAGGAGTTACATCAAAGGCAGGATTACGCACTTTAACACCTTGAGCTGCCCACTGACAGTCTCGATAACCAGTTACTTCTTCAACTGGACGCTCTTCAATAGGGATATCCTTGCCACTGGCAATAGAGCGATCAATAGTCGATAAAGGGCAGGCCACATAAAATGGGATGTTATGCCTTTTAGCCAAAACTGCTACCATGTAAGTGCCAATCTTATTAGCTACATCTCCATTAGCAGCCACTCGATCAGTGCCAACTACAATAGCATCAATTTCACCATGACTCATTAAATGACCTGACATATTATCTGCAATTAAAGTAACTGGGATATTCTCTTGCACCATCTCCCAAGCGGTTAGCCTTGCACCTTGTAAAAATGGACGAGTTTCATCTGCAATAACTGAAATTTTCTTACCAGATTCAACTGCTGAGCGAAACACTCCTAAAGCTGTTCCATGTCCTGCAGTAGCAAGAGCACCTGCATTACAATGTGTTAACACGCGTGCACCATCAGCCAATAATACCGCACCATTTCTGCCTATTGTACGATTTATTTCAATATCTTCTCTTTTAATTTCATGCGCTTCATCTAATAAAATTCGAGTAATTTCTTTTAATGATCCTTGAGATTCATTCATTTTATTGCGCATTCTGTCAATCGCCCAGAATAAGTTAACAGCTGTTGGTCGAGATTGTGCCAATACTACAAATGCAGCTTCCATACCTTTGGAGAATTTATTTCTATCGGTATCTTGTAAATTAAGTGCAGCTAATGCCATTCCGTAAGCTGCTGCACAACCAATAGCTGGCGCACCACGTACCACCATATCACGAATACCATTTGCAACTTGATTTGCTGTGGTGTATGAAACGTATTTAAATTCAGCAGGTAATATGCGTTGATCGATCATCTCTAAACAATCTTTATCCCATCTTAATGTTTCAATATTTTCACTCATTTAATCACCTTCAAATTCACACTGTGCGAATACCTTTTGCCCCATAGCCTCTAAGCGTGCTCTACCACCAATATCAGGTAAATCAATTACAAAGCAGCATTCCACCACTTCAGCTTTCATCTCTTGAATCAGTTTTACTGCAGCTTCTGCTGTGCCGCCTGTAGCAATTAAATCATCTACAATAAGAACTTTTTCACCCGGATTGATTGCATCAGTATGAATCTCAATGCGATCAATACCATACTCTAATTCATAATCCTGGCCAATAGTCTCAGATGGTAATTTACCCTGCTTTCTAATAGGAACAAAGCCCACGCCTAATAGATAAGCCAACGCTCCTCCCATGATAAAACCACGGGATTCAATTCCAACGACTTTGTCAATTTTCATATCCTTGTATCGATTAAACAACTCATCAATAGAAATACGAAAACCAACCGGATCCTGCAAAAGCGTGGTGAAATCTCTAAACATAATCCCTTCTTTAGGGTAATGCTTAATAGTTCTAATACGTGATTTAATTGGCATAAATTTACTCCTTATTAATTCAATACTCGTCCTGCAACGACAGATAATTTTTCTAACATCTTTTTATCTCTGGCTTCTGGCGAGGTAATAATAGCATTATCAAGTGCGGTTTTGCAAGCACAGGTCATTCCATATGTATCAGTGTCAACATTTGGTGCAACGTTTTTAACCAAAGAACGAGCATTATCAGCATTGGCAAGTAATACTTTAATAATCGCATCTACAGTTACATTATCATGATCCGAATGCCAGCAATCATAATCAGTTACCATAGCCACTGTTGCGTAGCACATTTCCGCCTCTCTAGCGAGTTTTGCTTCAGGCATATTGGTCATACCGATCACATCACAATTCCATGAACGGTAAAGTTCAGACTCGGCTACTGATGAAAATTGCGGACCCTCCATTGCTAGATATGTACCACCACGTACCACTTCAATATTGCTATTTTTAGCGGCTGATTCAAGATGCTTGCCAAGACGATTGCAAACTGGATGTGCCATAGAAACATGGGCCACAAGTCCTGCTTCAAAAAAACTTTTATTCCTGGCAAAAGTTCGATCAATAAACTGATCAACAATCACAAACATACCTGGTTTTAACTCTTCTTTTAATGAGCCAACTGCACTGACTGAAATTACATCAGTAACACCTGCTCTTTTTAAAGCATCAATATTAGCTCTAAAATTAATTTCTGACGGAGGGATGCGATGCCCACGACCATGTCTAGGCAAAAACACCATTTTCTGACCATTCAGTTCACCAAATAGTAATTCATCAGAAGGCTCGCCAAAAGGTGAATCTATTTTTTCCCAACGGGTGTTGGTAAGTCCATCAATGTCGTAAACACCACTACCACCAATAATTCCAAGTACTAATTTGTTGCTCATTATTTTCCTATTATTTAAATTACTCGATCATTTCCGCCATCAACAGGCACTTGTGCAGCTGTGGTTTTAGCAAATAAAGAACCGCACATTTCAGCGGCAAGTTCTGCCACATCTATACTGTTAACTTCAACTTTTAAAACATTGTTAGTTTTGTACTCATTGACACTAAGTTTATAATGTTTTGCCCGTGCCTCTAAAACTTCATCCGTCCAGATACCTGTATCAAATACAGCATTAGGGTGCAGTGTATTAAGTCTAATACCATCATCACCCCATTCCATGGCCAGTACACGCATCAACTGATTAAGTGCGGCTTTTGATGCAGAGTAAGAAGCCGCGCCAGGCCCTGGTGCGGGTACATTCTTGGAGCCGATGATTACAACCCTACCTTTATTTGGGGCAATCTTTAACAGAGGATAAACCTCACGAAGCAATGTTAAATTTGCGTCTAGATTAACTGAAAATACCTTGCGCCATTCATCTGTAGCTAGTTCAGCAACTACCTTTCCGCCAGGGAACATACCGGCATTAAGCACTAGCATATCAATACCACCAAAATAACGTACACCACTTTCAAGCATATCTTTAAGCGCATTCTCATCGGTCACATCACAGACCAAACCTAAATAATTATCACTACTTGAGGTGTTTTCAATTGAAATATCTAAATCAATCCCAACTACAGCGCAACCACGAGCAAGGAAAGATTCCACACAAGCCTTTCCAATACCTGATGCGGCGCCAGTAATTAATACCACCTCGCCTTGAAATTCTGGCATACTGCCACTTTTTTGCAATTTCGCCTGCTCAAGATCCCAATATTCAAGATCAAAAATATCCGACGCTGCTAGCGCTTGCCACCCACCTAGATTTTCAGCTTTAAGTATGCATTGCATTGTATGTTCATATAAATCAGAAATAATACCAATTTCACTCATATTCTTACCTACTGCGCAAAGACCAAAATCTTGATCTAAAATTACGCGTGGCGCTGCATCAAGCATAGATTTTCGTTCTTTTGCATTGGGTTCATAAGTATTAAAATACGACACATATTCTTCAACATACCGCTCAACATTACGACCAATCATTGGAATACGTTTAGTGCGGATTACATGGTCTGGCGTTACAGGGCCTCTTGTTGCAATATCTACGATATCATCCCGATTAGAAAACTCAAGACCGAGTTTACTATTAGTCAGATTAAGTAATACTGGGGAGCCAATGACTGTTGAAATACTTTGTCTTAGCTCTGCAACCTCATTACGCATTGATTTAGAATTTATATTAGTCAATGGTTTTTCTATTTCCCAGGAATTTTGATCAATTAGATATTTTTCTGACAAGCTCACCAAATCAATCATTCGATCATAAGCCTGCTTTGCTGTCGAACCAAAAGAAAAAATACCATGGTTAAGTAACACCATGCCTTCTGTCTTATCTGTGCCCTGTTCTGAAAACAACCGACTTACATCTTTTGACAAATCAAAACCAGGCATAACATAAGGCACAATAACGACTCGATCGCCATAAATTTCTCGTATTCTCTCATCTCCATTTGCTGTATTGGAAATAGTAACTACAGCATCAGCATGCGTATGGTCAACATACTTAAACGGCAAGATTGCGTGAAGAATAGTTTCTACTGAAGGTGCTGGCGCTGATGAATTGGTAAGTTGAGTTTTTAACTCATTAACCATTTCTGGATCAGAAAGTGATTCTAGCTTACCAAGCTTGACCATGTGTGCCATGCGTACTGGTGAAAAACCAGCTTTTTCGATTGAAGCTAAATCCCAGCCACTGCCTTTCACATAAAGAATTTCTTCCAGCTCGCCAACAATATTGGCTTCAGTAATTTTGACTGATGTATTGCCGCCACCGTGTAAAACTAAAGTTGGATTTTTACCAAGTAGGTGTGAGGTATAGACTCGTAAAGCTAAATCATCTTTACATTTTTCCGCCTCTTTATTAGACCATAGATTTTTTATCATATTAATTTAATTAGATTGTTAATCATTAGCTTTATATTGTTATGGGGGGTTTTATTTTAAAAAAAATATACTGTTTTTTTGAGCTACCATTTGTCGCCTTAAAACATTCATTTTATTCACCATAGCTACCGCACTAAATATCATAATGACTCCTCGCCTATGCCCTCTGCCTCTTGCTTTAGACTCTCAATTTCTTGCTTTAGTGCATCATATTCTTGAGTTTTTATTCTTATAAAGTCCAAAGTAAGCTTTGCTTTTTCTTCTATTCCTTTTGGGGTTAGTAGATATGAGTATTGGATTTTATTTTTATTATTTCTAAAATTATCGACCTTGATAAAACCTTTTTCAATAAGACTTTTTATGCAATAATTGACTTTACCAAGGCTAACACCTAAGTTATTAGATAGTTGTCTTTGAGTGGAGCGCGAGTCTTGCTCTAAAGATTTTAAGATTTGAAATTGATTCTGCTTTTTAGACACTTTGCTATTTTTCTGAACATAGTAAATTTATAATATGGTTCATTATATAACATCGTTCAATGATTGAACGCATAAATTAACCAACTTAAATAAAGGTAATCTTGCCTGAATAAATAATAGCCTTTATACATTAACGTCTTACGGGCTATTAAAGATGATAATGGCGATTACCATCACTATGTAGTTTTTTTTCATTTTAAAGTCATTATTTGAATAAATTTTTCAATTTTAGGCAATTGACTCTATGTTATTAAAATTTGTTATTTCCAATCATTTAATAATTTAACTTTATTGTAAAAATTCTTATTATAGGCAGAGCTTTACTCTACCCGTATTGTTGAAAATTTTCATCTAACATCTATATAAACTTTTTTCTAATCATTGCACTTAGTTTGTCAAGCGCCCAAACTGTAGCAATTATAAATATTAAAATCGTAGAAACATCTCCATTTTCAAAGCTTCTTAGCTTATCAAATAGATAAAATCCAATACCTCCAGCACCAACAAATCCTAAAATTGAGGCGCTTCTAACATCTGATTCAAATCTATATAAAACCATAGATACGAAATGTGGCATGGTTTGAGGTATAACTGCATAAACTAATATTTTTAAAAAACCAGCTCCACTATAGGATAATGCCGCTACAGGGGCTGGATCAATAGCCTCATTCCCCTCACTTAAAAGTTTACTAAGAACTCCTGCTGTATGGACACCTAGTGCCAATATACCGGCCATTGGCCCAAGACCAACTGCACTAACAAATATCAAAGCCCATACAAGCTCATTTACCGAGCGGAATATATTTGCAATCAAAGTTCCAATAGTATATAAAGCGCTTTTAGTAAAAACATGATAAATAGATTTTCCAGGTATCAAAAGCTCTAAAATATTCCGTGAAGTTAAATATGAAAGAGGGATTGCCATAATTACAGATAAAAGCAAGGCGATAACTGCCATTTGAACTGTTTCAACCATTGCTAAAAAATATACCACCAAATCTTCTTTGTAAATATTTGGTGGAAAAAAAGAGCTGCCTTCAATATCAGGATTGCCTTGCATATATGAAACCATATACCCCCATCCATTAAATAACGCTTCAAAACTCATTTCTGTATCAAACCAGCTTTGAATCACTATATAAAGAAATGTAGCTATCAACACCGTGTTAAACAGCTTAAATGACTTTAATTCTTTTTTTAAATATGTCATTAGAATTTTATTTACCTTTGCTTTAATATAAATAAAATTATTTTTTCTTTTTCATGGATTTTTTAAGCTTCATTAACTCTCTAACAGAATCATAATCGCTATCTGTAACACTCGTAAACCCTTTTAATTTCATTTTAGCTAACTTAACTTCATCATCATAAGATATAAATGCATCTTTTACAGCTTTCTTTAAAGATTCTGGTAAATCGCTTCTTGCAGTCATTACAGAGCCTGGAATTATATCTGATTTCCAAATTATATTAAAATCATCCTTATTCCACTGCCTGCCCAAACCTCTTTGAAAGTCAAGATTGTTTGTTGATGCTGCGTCAATCTTTCCCGCTTTTACGGATAAAATTGAAGCTTCATGACCACCAGAATACAATATTTTTGAGAAATATTTCTTTGGTTTAATATCTTTTTTCATAAACATGACAGAAGGAACTAAAGTGCCACTTGTTGAGTGCGAAGATGTAAACGCCCACTTTTTACCTTTTAAATCTTCTAAAGTTTTAATATTACTGCCTTTTTTAGAAATGATAATTCCATAATATCCAGGCACACCTGTTTCAGCGTCAATCTCAACTACTAGAGCTTCAGCTTTAGCTCTTCTTGCAGCCTCAACATAAGACTTTGGCCCTAAGTATGCTATTTGCACATGATTAAATTTCATAGCTGAAATTACACCTGCATAATCGCTAGTGGTTTTTAAATTAACTTTAATTCCAAGCTTTGCTTCAAGATGTTTAGTTAATGAGCCATATGTCTCTATCATAGATGTCTCGCCGGCTCTAGGAATAACGCCAAAGTTAATCTCTTTTGGCCACTGACTAACGTTTGCACTTAAATTTGCTGAACCTAATACTAGTAAAACTGCTGCTGATATAACTTTTTTCTTAAAAAACATATTTCCTCTCCTCTATATTTATTATTATTTATGACTTAAAATGACACCTGTCACTCTCAGATCTAACTTTTATTATTGTATATTTCATTCACAATATCTTCGCTCAAATCTTCTGGCTTACCATCAAATACAATTTGTCCATTTTTTACACCTAAAATTCTATCGCAAAACTCTTTTGCTGTATTAAGATAATGCAGATTCATTAAAACACTTACCCCCATCTCTTTGTTCACTTTCTTAAAAATTTCCATAATCTTTCTTGCACTCTTTTGATCCAATGCAGACAAAGGCTCATCTGCAAGTATTATCTTTGGTTTGCTTGCCAAGGCTCTAGCTATTGCCACTCTTTGCCTTTGCCCTCCACTTAATTCATCACATCTCTTAGGTAAACATTTCGACACCTCAACTAAATCCGTAAGATCTTTAACTTTTTTTAGCTCGTGAGCTTTATAGTATTTTATAATTGCTCTCGCTGTTGGTATATCCTTCAACATACCGCTTATCACATTTTCAAGTACGCTCGTCCTATCCACCAAATTATAACCTTGAAAAACAATACCCACTTGCTTTCTTAATTCCATAAGATGCTTTTTTTTTATTCCCCTCATGTTGAAATTTAATACCTCTAAATCTCCATTAAATATTTTAATGCCACCAGAAATAGACATAAGGAGGGTGGATTTACCACAGCCAGACTCTCCGATAACTCCTACAAACTCCCCCTCTTTAATTTCTAAATCAATATTATTTAAGATCTTTTCTTTTTTATACCCTAAGGTCAAATTTTTCATTTTTATCATTCTAATGCCGCTCCATTCACTTAACTAGAGTCTTGTCATTTTTCATTCTTAACTTTAAATTTTGCAAATCTTGCACTGTGTCTATTTCAAACCAGCCTTGTTTGCTTACAGAGCACTTTATACTGTATGATTTTGAGAGTAAATATTGAATAAAATCAGTTAGATATGCTTTTTGAAATTGCTGTGCTTTTTGGAACTTATCAGTAAATAAAAGTTTTGCCTCTAGTTCTTCAAATTCACCAACAACTTGCTTAATAACATCTTTTGATATTTTAATTAGCCCCATAAATTCACCATTTTTATGATTATCATTTAATACTTCCCCAACATGTTTACCAATTTTTTGTACATTTAAATTATCATCATAATGTACATTTTCAGCTTCACTTACAGGGTGTTCGGTTCTGCCTTTGTAATAGTGATACCACTCTTCATCAACACCAATAACAAAATCGCCACTCGTTGATTGTATATTTTTAATAGGCCTTTCAGTAAACCAAATATCTCCATATGCAATAATAATATCGTCATTCATAAAATTCCTTGCGCAAAATAACGAATGTAAAATATTATTATCTTTCCAATTATTGTTGTCAAAAAAAGTTACATGTTTAAACTGTGAAAACTGCTCTTTTTTGTAGCCTACAACAGCTCCGATATCATGTATACCTAAATTATTAAAGTGTTTAATTGTATTGCTAAAAAAACACTCTCCATTGATATCAACAAGTGGCTTTGGCACGTTATCAGTAAAACTACCTAACCGTTGACCACGGCCCGCTGCTATTATTAATCCTTTCATAAAAAATTCCCATCTATATTCTTTGCTTCTTGTTCTAAACTTTCAATTTCTTGTTTTAGTGTGTTGTATTCTTGAGTTTTAATTCTTATAAAATCCAAAGTTAATTTTGCTTTTTCTTCTATTCCTTTTGAGGTTAGTAGATATGAGTCTCGCTCTAAAGATTTTAAAATTTGAAATTTATTCTGTTTTTTAGAAACTCTGCCATTTTGCTGAATATAGTAAATTTATATAAAGCCTTATTTATAATGATAGATAATTATAACTTTTATTCAACAATTGAACGAATGAATTAAGACAATCTTGTCTGAATAGTTCTACAACAATAGCCTTTATAAATTACATGTCTTACTGGCTATTTATGTTGCAAATATTCATGACATTAGTCTAAGTGCTAACTAGAATGAACGCAGCCCATGGGTGAGAATGTTTGAAAACGCTAGGGCTTGGATTAATTAAATCTAGTTATTTCAAGGTGCAAAGAACGAAAAAAATCTAAGTTTGTGCGGTTATTATGTTTTGTTGTCCACTTGTAGTTGAACAAAATAATACCTACCTAAAACCACTATTAAAATACCTCCAAGTATCATTATGGATGAAATTACTAGACGAAAACTAATCGACTCGGATACAAATATAACACCTCCAACAGCCGCTATTACAGGAACTAAAAGCTGAAGAACTGCCGCTTGAGTGACTGAAAGACTACTGAGTGCGATATACCATATCATGTACCCAATACCAGATGTAACACCTCCTGACAACACAGCTAATAAAATTCCCTCTGATGAATAATGTGCATATTTAATCGTAATGATAGCTAAAATAATGACAAATGGTACAGTCCTTAAAAAATTAAAGGCAGTATCCATCATCGGGTTTTTAGAGCTGCGCCCCTTAAGAGTGTAGATACCCCATGCGATTCCAGATACAGTCATCAGTAAAAAACCAGTAACCGAAGGTGTTGTTACTCCTGGTAGAAGGAGATAAGAAAAACCAGTAAAGGTGATCGCCATACCAGCCCATTCAGAGGCATGTAGTTGATTTCCTGAAAAAATACCCAATAGTATCATTGTAATTTGAACCGAGCCGAATAAAATGAGTGCCCCCGGTTGCTGTGTCTAACGTCACATACGCAAAAGAAAGTGTAATTGCATAAAGAAACAACATTATGCCTGCAGACCAGCTTCCTTTTTCAGATGAACTAACTTTAGATTTAATATTACTAATGCTTATAATAACTGTCAGAACAATGGCGCCAGATAGTAGTCGTACAATAGTAAAGGTAGATGGGTCAATAGCACCTTCTCCCAACGCTAAACGACACAATACTGAATTAGCAGCAAATGCAATTAGCGCTAACCCAGTAAAAAGAATATTTTTGGGTCATGACAACTTAAGCGACTCTTTTCTAAACATTCCAAGCAAAACTTTATAAATATCTTGCTTGCGATTATTAAATCTAAATTCGCATTCTTTTAAGTGTAAATTAAACA
>Ga0233442_1001224_pt1 | contig 20209 bp, 20 predicted proteins | sample SI_123_September_3_FD_182789 | JGI IMG/M metagenome (GOLD analysis project Ga0233442, IMG submission 182789) | Seawater microbial communities from Saanich Inlet, British Columbia, Canada - SI_123_September2016_150_MG | ecosystem: Environmental > Aquatic > Marine > Inlet | place: Canada: British... | reverse complement strand
TTCAAAATCATCAGCAAGACCTTCTGGTCTGTCAGGAAAATCAGTACCAACAGTGTTAAGCGCATTTGGTGGGATTGCATTAAAATCACCTCCGGCTACGAAGAGTGATCCATCATTATTCAATTCATCTAATTCACCTTTGAAGATATCTATCTGTTCTTTTTTTGTTCCATCTTTGGAATATGCTGCTGCATGAATATTGAGAACTTGCAATTCTTCGGTTCCGATCTGTATTGTAGTTTTAAGTATGTTCCTACGAAGGTAAAAATACTGTGTTAGCCCGTCTTGATCTATAAGCGGGAGCGCTATTCTAGATGCATCTGTAATTTCCCATTTACTCAAGATGGCATTACCACTATTCATTCTTCCAAGGCCATCACTGGGCACAAAATCAGCCTTCCATTGTGATGCATAAGCTCCATAATTAAGGTCAGTAGTATCGAGTAGAAATTGCAATTGATCTACATATGCACTGCGTTTACTATCTATGTCCAATTCCTGCAATAAGATAATGTCAGGGTCAATTTCGTTAATATAATATGCTATCTGCTGAGTATTTTCTATCACAACAGATTCCTCCATAAGAACTTCATCTCCCCAACCATCGAAAAAGAAATCTATACGTGCTCCTCCAAATTTGATGTTCCAGGTCATTATCTTTAAAGCAGCAGGAACAGGAGCATCGGTTAATTCCGAAGCTTCATACATTCTGGCATCTTCCAGATCCTCAAAGGTCGTATTAAAAATATCACACCCGCTCAATGATAGTAACAATAAACATATTAGAACTAAATATTTGCTCTTCATATTTTAACTCCCTTAAACAAATTTGCTAACGATCATTTATTTTCATATTTATTAGCGATCATTTCACCAATTTTCATATATTCAATCTCTCTTATATTAACTTGCAATAAAGAATATCCCGCATCAGCAGGATCCTTCCAAAAATATGAAATGAAATCAATATTATCTAGTAACATCTTTTTGGTTTCTATATCTTGAATAATTGTAATATCACCTGCTGCTCGTATATAACCAGTTTTCTCTCCATCTGAAATAGTTTTACAAAACTCAAAATTACAATTTGATCTGATCTGTGACATTTTAGAATCTTCCGAACCTGTTGCGATCCAGAACTTATCATTATAATAAATGAGTGTTACAGGACGCACACGTGGAATATCTTTGTCGATTGTAGCTAAATATATGGGTTGTGCCTGTTTAAAGAAACTCCATATCTCATTTCTAACTAGTTCATTCATCGTAATACTCCTTAATATTAAGAATTAGCAAAATTTTCAAATATCTTAAAATTTTGATCTATATCTATATGATCATTCAATTCATTGTAAAAGATGTTCTCTAACTCTATATTATTTACAAGTTTATTCTTAATTGACTGCTTACCATACTCTATGGTTACTTCCGGATGAAACTGAACACCCCAAATTGGTAAATTTTTATATTGATAGCCCTGAATATCGCATTTAGAATTTGTTGCAATAATAGTGAAATCGTTATTTAAATTGAATATTTCCTCTAAATGAGATTCATAAAAAACTGGTTTGGAAATTCCCGCAAATAATTGGTTATCAGCTAATTCTACTTTTCTCCAACCTAATTCTGGTGTTCTGCTTTTACGACAAATATTTTCATTCATTAAAGCCTTTGCCAATATCTGGTGACCGTAACAGATGCCTAAAATGCTTTTACTATTGAATTGTTGAACAATATCATATATTTTTTGGTCATTCTTATTTTCTTGTGAAACAAATAATGCAGATCCACTAATTATGAGATGAGTGAATTCATCAATATTATTAATTTCTTCAGTAAGGTGTTTAATTGTGAAGTTAATGTTATATTGATTAAATATTTTTGTGAAAAGATCATTTAACCTTTTTATTCCCGTTTCTGCAAAAGTACAATTTAATAATAGTAACTTACTTTCTACATTATTTGCCATTTTATTTCCGAACAAACAAGAAAACCAGATAAGCTAAATATAAAAATACAAACAAAACTGCTTCAATTTTAGTGAGTTTATGCTTCTTACCTACAAACATACTTGTAAACAGCATTATTGTAATTACACATAAAAATATGAAATCTATGTTCAGAGTAATATCGTAATGAATTGGTGCAATAAGTGAACTTACACCCAAAACAAGAAGAATATTAAACAAATTAGAACCGATCACGTTCCCAATGGCTAGATCGTTCCTACCTCTTCTTATAGCAATTACAGATGTAACAAGTTCGGGAAGAGATGTACCCAGAGCAACAATTGTAAGCCCAATGAACTTTTCACTAACATTGAAATTACGTGCAATAACAACTGCGTTATCAACCACAAATTTTCCACCAAAAAATAGACCTACCATTCCGAAGATCATCATGATAAAAGTAATTAAATAAGAACGCTCTTTAATATCTGAGCCAAGTAGTGGTTTCGCTTTTAGAAATCCAATAACATAAATAAAGAATACTATAAGAAAAGAAATAAGAATGATGCCATCTAAAAATGAGAGATCAGAATTCCATAATGCTAAACCAAAAACAAGTAAAGTGGCTACAAGTAAGAATGGAATTTCCTTTAGAATTGTATTTCGCTGAACCACAATTGTTGAAATTATTCCTGCAACACCTAACACCATGAGGATATTAAAAATATTGCTTCCTAAAATGTTACCAAATGTGATCTCGTGATGCCCACCTACACTGGCAAATACATTTACTATAAGCTCTGGAGCTGAAGTTCCGAAAGCTACTATTGTTAAGCCAATTGCTATTTCAGAGATCGATAGCTTTTTAGCTAGTGATGATGCACCATCTATTAAAAAATCGGCACATTTAATTAGGATTACAAATCCAAATAATAAAATTACTATTGAAATTAACATTATCTTCCTTTAATTTTTACACATTAATCAACATCGTCGATTCATACTGAGAAGCAACAATTAAATTAACATTTTTATCCTTTTTATTAAGATAATTTCTCATTAAATTCTCAGCCTTTTCGGGTAAATTATTTTCTTCACTCAGATGTGCAAGAATTATATTTCTTAATCCTGGATGATAAACTTTTTTAATAATTTCTACAGCTTGTTCATTAGAAAGATGCCCTTGTTTGCTTTTTATTCGCTGTTTCAAATGGGGTGGATATGAGCCTGCAATTAACATATTTACATCATGATTACTCTCTAAAATTATTGAAGTTGATTCTTTAAATATAGTTAGCATTAAATTCGAACTGTAACCAAGATCTGTAGCTACAGACAGTTTGCGTGATTCATCTCCAATTCTCATAAATGTAAAATTACTACCATCAACAACATCATGGGAAGATTGGAACGCTCTGATGGTAATATCTCCAATAATGAAACTTGATCCATTTTCAAAATGAATAAAGCCTTCAGGCAGTTTTCCTAAACGATTTTTGCAAACTTCATAAGTTGATTTCGTTATATATAATGGAATGTTAAGTCTGCGGCAGATAATTCCAGCACCCCTGATATGATCACTGTGTTCGTGGCTGATAAGAATCCCATCCAACTTATTTTCATCGAGATCTATACTTTGTATAAAGTTAGTTATTTTCTTGCCACTCAATCCTGCATCGAGAAGTATTTTTGTACATTCTGTTCTTATGAGAATAGAGTTCCCTTTGCTACCGCTTGCCAATACTGATGCTTGAAACATTATTTATTTTATGAAGTAGAATCTGCTGTTTAATCTATCAAACTCTGTCCATAAAGCCTTGTCATCGGTAACTGCTTCTTTTAGTTGTTGAACTCCAATTGCCTGAGCATCAAAATTATCTGCTTGATGTAAAATAGTTGCTTCTAAAGTTTGAGGAAGTCTGGCCGATGCTTTTTCATATTCACCATGATGAGAAAGTATCAAATGACGTAATTTCATAAGTAAATCAATTGGAAAGTTATTAATTTCCTTTGTTTTATCAGCAATAAAATTATCACCAAGTGGTATATGTCCAACCAAACGTCCAACTGGTGTAAAATCTATATTTGGAACAACTTGATACTCAAATACTTTACCAATATCGTGTAGAATGCCACCTGTAATTAACAAGTCTCTATCAACATTATAATTATGGGAAGCGTAATCGCATAAACCTGTTACAGACATTGTATGCTCTAAAAGTCCACCAATGTAATTGTGGTGCCACCCTTTTGCTGCAGGAGATTGAGCAAATCTAGTGAAGAATTCTTTATCTTCAAATATATTCATCAAAAGCTCTTTCAAATATTGATTTTTTATACTATCTATGTAGTTAAATAATTTATCTGAAAGTTTGTTTATATCTTTTGTAGTTGTTTCTAAAAAATTATTTAAGTCATATTCCTCTTGAGGAATCTTTTTTATTTTATTTATATTAACTTGAAGTTGTGCTTTATAAGTAATGATGAATCCCTTTACTTGTATAACATCTCCTTCATCAAATTTTTCTGCAACTGCTTTGGCATTGTTCCAGACATTGCCTGAAATAGAACCAGTATTATCTGCTAATTTGAGTCTTATATAAAAATCTTTTGCACCTTCACGCAATACTTTTTCTGTTACCAAAAAGTTACTTATTATCTCTTTGTTCAGATGATCTTTTAATTCTTTAATAAAAATTTTGCTCATATTTTCCTTCCTAAATCACATAAATATTATTTGTAAAAATCCAGCCATAGCCGAATTTGTAGATTTCTAATCTATAATTACCTTTTTGCGTAATTTCAAATCTTCCCTTATCATCATGTTCAGTTGCGATTTTCTTACCATTTCTAAAAAGTTTTACTCGGGCAATTTTGGGTAATCTGAAATAATAATACAAGTTATCAGTAAATTTTAATTCTTCCCCAAAAATAGCACTATTCTCTTTTGATGCTGCAATTCCAGCATAAAAATCGTAGGGATTCCCAACCTTGTAATTTACAATATAGCTGTTACCTCTTTTTATAGCTTCCAAGATATTCTGCTGATCTATTTGTTTGTCTTCCGATAATAATACATTTGTTCGTATCGAACGGAAAAGTGTTTTATGAGTTAGGAATTCAAATTTGAATCCGAATTTTTCAATACGTTCTGAATGAGCATCAACACTACCAATAGCTGAACGCCTCTTCCCTACATTATTTAGTTCATCCCAATAGTTTAGTGTTTCACGAGGTGGGTGTTTTATAAATAAAGATGGGAATAACACAAAAAATATTCCATTTAATTTTGGATTAAGTTTTCCGATCCATTCAGAAAGATAATTCCAAATCTCTATTCCATCGAAATTATCATTTTTTATATCTGTCCAAATATACTTCCGGAATTGTTTAGAAGATCTTTTCTCAAATGGATGTGCTGCAAAACAAATTGCATCAGTTTCTGCATATTTACTAGTATATTCTTCTACCTTTTTACCCTTAATTATTTCATCACTATTAAAAACAAGAAAATGATTATTTTTATCGGGATCATTTACTTCTACACCAACTATTACGATAAGATCATTTTCATTTGTAACTGCTTCATCATTTTGTGCTTCTTTTGTATGATGATCGTTTATTGTAAGGTAATCCAGCTCATTTTTTTTTGCTGCTTTGAGAATTTTCTTCAGCTTAACATCACCATCAAAAGAATATGTTGTATGATTATGAATACATCCTGTTAACTCAAAGTATTTCTTATCAAATATGTTTTTATTCTTCATGTATTACCTTATTAACAAACTTTTCTTATGATATTTATACTCTTTTCCGTTAACTTTTGCATTTATCTGCATGAGATATATTCCGCTGGATACTTGCTTGTTTACATCATTCTTTCCATTCCAAATAAAAGAAACATTTTGTGAATCTGGTTCTTGAATTATAGTTTTCACCAATTGTCCCTTAATATTGTAAATCTTAAGTTCAGCAGATTGCATTGTATTAGATATTGAAAATGCAATATTCATTAACTCATTTGATCTGCAAGGATTTGGAAAAATATTAAGACTTTGAGAAATAATTGGAATTTCATCCTCATCCAAGCTTACAAGACCTGGTTGAAATTCTGTAAATGGTAATTTATTTACATGAAAGATCTCTTTTGTCTCATCATTTTGAAGCCAAAAGACAACTTCACAATTATCAGATGTATTGGTTATGGTTGTATAATCATCATTCATATTAAAAAGAACAGAGTCAGAGATTATTGAACTGCTCAAAAATTGTGATGCTTCAACTTCAGCAACTAAATAAGTGAAAACAGGTAAAGTAATATCTAAAGGAATTCCGGGCTCGTTCAAAACATTTTCTATAATTCCAATTTTTAAAGAAAGATCATTAATAAATGAATTAAATAGTTGAGTTTGAGAGTTTTCTATCTCATAATAAAACCCAACATCACCCACTTCATTAAAAAATGCATAACATGTATCTGAGCTAATGAATGTGCCATTTGAAAAAGCTTCAGCATAAAACTCTGATAATTGAGAAGAATAGTTTGTTGTATAGCCTAACAATTTATTATAACCATTTACAATAGTAGCAGGAAATCCCATTAGATCATAATAATGATATCTTGCATATGAATCATTATTAAAAAAAGGTTCATCAACAAAATTTGCGAAGTAATTTACGGTGATGCAGTTAGATGTATCTAAAATGGACGATTGATCTAACCAGATGCTATTTGAGTTTGAATCATTTAATAAAATCGCATTTTCTATTAAAACTTTATTTAATTGTTCAGTATAAACCTGGAACTCATCTTCTTTTGAATTATTAAATGTTAAACTATCTAACGCACAAAACAATTCAGCTGCAAATTGATATTGAGAAGCTCTATCAGGGAGTATGAACATGAGACTATCGGTAAAATCAAATGTATAAATCTCATTTGCATTTAAAACAGGTAAATCAATTTGTGGGCAAGATGTACTATCTGAAGCATAAAGAAGCTCATAAGAACTATTTGGATCATTTAATGTTAAAGAGATATAACTATCAGAAACAGAAATATCAGAATTATTCTTTATTGTGAATTTTGGATAAATCAAGCTACCGGGCAGAAATACACCTTCCCAATCAATAGAAACTAAATCAAGGTCAATACCTTCAAATAATAATCTGCCATTTAAACTAAAAAGAAATTCCGAATCGTAACTAATACCGAACATATTATTATAATAACCATTATTCAAGAAATAGCTTTGCATACCACCTATAACAGAAGCTGAGATGAATTGATCTGTTGAATTTGTTGGATAATCTACAACAAGCCATAAAGTAGTATCTGTAATTGCATTAGAGAACGGAATATAATTCCAATTTTGATATTGGATCTCTGAAGCTTGAAGTGTACTTGTAAAAAGTAAACTGTCTTGATGAGTAAGGGGCTGACCGGATCTATCTTCACATAGTTTAATAGTTATTGGATCTGAGCCTGTTATTCCAGGTAAAAATATATTTGCTCCTTCAGCTTCGAAAGCCAGAGAATCTATATCTTCAAATAGTTCATTGAATTCAAATTTAACTGCCCAGCTTTCACTGCCAAACCAGTATTGATCATCTGTATTATTATGATAATAGAATAGTGTGTCACGTACAGACGGCGATACGTTCCTACCTGTTGCATTATAATGCTCAACAGCACCAAGCAATGAAAAAGTAAGTATGATGATCAAGAAAATATTTCTTTTCAAAAGCTACTCCTTAACAGCAAAAGTTTTGGTTTTATTCATTATTGTAAAGGATTATATCTTACGGGCTTTTTTTGAACCTTTCCAGCGTTTATGCACCCAAAACCATAAATGAGGATATTGATAAATGTATTTCTCAATTCTTTTTGAAATTATCTCTGTTAATTTAGTAATATCTTCTAAATTATTTTTAAAGCCTTCCGGTGAGATGATCTCTTCACAAATAAATAGGTGAGTTCCGTCATCCTTTCTAATAGCGTAGGCAGGCGCAATGGGACATCCTGTTTTAATAGCTATCTTAGCTGCACCAACAAATGTTGATGCTTCATGCCCTAAAAAATCGGTAAGAACGCCGTTTTTACCAGCATTTTGATCCATCAGTAAACTAACAATATAGCCCTCACTAAGCATTTTGAGTATTGGTCTGAGAGCATTTTTTTTAGTTATTACTATAACCTTATCTTTCAATCGCAGTGCATTTGTATAATCATCGAAATATCTGTTTCGTTGTCTTTTACCAACTACTGCCATATCAAAATGTGAAGCGATATATTTACCGGCAAGTTCCCAATTACCAAAATGTCCAGTTGCCAAGATAACACCTTTGCCGTCTTTAACAGCATTCTTCATATTATCCCAGCCTTCTATTTTACAAGTTTTAAAAAGTTTGTCTTTATTGCCAAAATACGATTCAGCAGTTGTTAAGCCCATGTGATAGTACATTTTCTTAATGATCTTCTTAATCTCTTTTTCTGTTTTTTCTGGGAACACCATTTCAAGCTGTTTTTTTGCTAATGAGTTACGGATATCAAATAAATTTGTACCGAAGACAAATAGATTTACCAGAAATGATCTTGTAAGCTTATATGGGACCAGCTTGAAGATATTGATGAATAATTTAAAAAAGAAAAATTCTATCTTACTCTTTGTTGCTTTCTTCATCAATTCTCCAATATTATTTTTGAAGCAAATTTGATGAGATGGTGTTTCTTAGTAAAGGAAATTAATAAGAATAATTGCTAAATAACATAGTATTTTTATTTATGTAATTTAAAGATCATTTAATAATTACTTTTTCTTGACTCCAACAATTTTAATTAAAAGCTGTAACAGAAATATTATTTAGGAGAATAATTTTGAATATTCTAGCTTTGAGTACAACTTCAAGTTCCGGTAGTATCGCAATTTATAAAGAAGATCACATTTCATACATAAATCATCTCGATATTAAAGTTACGCATTCTGAACGTTTATTACCGCAAATAGAAGCAGGGCTTAAGAATTCTAAAATTACTATCTCTGATATAGACCTAATTGTAATAGCCAATGGTCCGGGCTCTTTTACAGGATTAAGAATTGGACTAGCTACAGCAAAAGGCCTTTGTATGTCTCATAATATTCCACTTTTACCAGTAAGTACTTTAGAATTATTAGCAAATAATGTAGTTCATTCAAATAGGAACATCCTCGCCATAATTGATGCTAGAATGAAGGAAGTATTCACTGCACTTTATTCACCTGAAATGGATATAATTGTACCAGAAACAAATGCAAAACCAGAGGATTTTCTTAAACTAATAAAGGAACCTGTTATTATAGTTGGTGATGGTGCAAAAGAATTTAAAAAAGAGATCATAGAAAGTGGAATTGATCATATATTTTGCAATGAACATTTCAGTATTCCACTTGCCTCAACACTTATTAGTATAGCACTTCAAAGAAAAATCCCCGAATATAACTTTACTATAATCTCCGAATTAGAACCAAATTATTTACGAAAGTCACAAGCAGAGCTAGTACGCGACGAAAAATTAAATAAAAATAATTAGAGGTAATTAATGAAAATCCGACCAGGTTGGCATCAATATTTTATGGAAATGGCATATCTTGCGAGTACACGTTCTACATGTTTACGTAGACAAGTTGGAGCAATAATCGTTAAAGATAATCAGATAATATCATCTGGTTATAATGGCGCACCTAAACATATTAGGCATTGTGGAATTACAGGATGTCTTCGAGAGCAACTAAATGTACCTTCTGGTGAAAGACATGAATTGTGCAGAGGCGTTCATGCTGAGCAGAATGCGGTTGTTCAAGCTGCCATAAATGGTTCTTCTATTAGAGGAGCATCTCTTTACTGTACAAATCAACCTTGCGTAATTTGCTCTAAAATACTTATAAACGCCGAAATTAAAACTATATATATATCGGAACCTTATGAAGATAAACTTGCTCAGGAAATGTTAGCAGAAGCTGAAGTTGAAATGAATATTGTTGATAGAGAAACAGGTATATTAAAGAAATTACTATAATATATTTTTTAGATAAATAATCTATCTAGAATAAGTTTTTACATTATCATCTGTTATTATTTTAAAATTACCATTTAGAGATATTAACTTAACGATTTCACTTTTTACCGCAACATCTACTTGCCCAAGTAATTTGCCCTTTTTATCTAAACGAAAAAGTATTATTTGATGTTTTAGGCTACTCTTACCTAGTGTACCTTTAGTTTGCCCAATTATTACACCAATCTCAGCTCCATTATATAAGCTATAAATTCCAAGTGGAACAACATCAATATTAACTACACTTTCTAACATCTTACCCAAATTAAGTTCATAATATTTAGAAATTTTCTCCGACCATTTAACACTGCCATTTTTCTTTTTAAGGCAGTATATTTTTTCTGTTGTTACTACATAAATATATTTCCCCTGATCTCCTTCAAAAATTGAAACAGGTTCATCGAATGCTTTATCCCATTTTAGTTTACCTTCTGTTGTAAAAGTGTTTATCCAGCCGGCACCATATAATATAAAAAGATCGTTGATAGCAAAGATATTTTCAGTTGAGAAATTGTTATGAATATCTTTCTCTCGCAAAATAAAACCATTTTTTGTATTAATATAGAGTATCTTTAGTCTGTCTCCCCTATTTGATCTTGTTGGATATATCACTGAAACAAGAATCCCATTTTTTTCTGAAAATTGAATGTTATTATAACCAAGCATAAATGGTTTATAAGATTCTAGTAACTCCATTTTATTTGAGTATAACTTGAATTCTGTTCCATAATCATCAGAGAAATTTGAAATAATAAAATTTCCATTTTCGAGCATAATAATGTCGTGATCTTTTGATATTTGAAGCTTCTCTTCAGATTCCAGCAATGATCTATGAATTATTGTGTATCTTCTAACTTCTTTTGAAAAAGTTTCTTTTTCAATATCCCAAGAATTTTTTACTGTAAGAATGAAATCATTTTTTGTAGCTAGGAAGTGTTCACCCTTAGCAAATGGTATCTTTTTTCCTTTTTCCCAAATTATTCCTTCCTGAACATTTTCAGATAATAGATCATTAACAATTCCCAGATCCAAAACTGCGGGGTCAATTCTATTGGAATAATGACGGAAGATTTCATCTGTATCTCTATTTTGATATATATTTATTATGTTATCTTCTGTTTGAACAAGATCTATACTTTCTATTAGTCTTTGTGCAAAAATATTATCATATATCAAAAACAATAAAGTAATTAATGCAATTTTACGTAACATATACTTCCTCCGGATCTGTTTAGATCGCTTTTAAGTATAAAACAAGAAATGAGAATTATTAGATTTTGTAAATTAATCGAATTTGATCTTTAGATCATCATCGATTTTTGATTCAGGCTCTTTAGTTGAAATTGTATCGCCAACAGCTATACCTTCAATAATTTCAACCTGCTGAAAATTATTTATCCCTGTCTTTACAACAATACCTGCTCCAATTGAATCTTTTACTACTTTATAGACAATGTCATTCCCTTCATCATCAGAGAATATACAACGAATTGGTATAACTACAATATCTTTTCTCTCTTCACCTATTATTGTGATATTTGCAGTCATTCCAGGTTTTAATCTTTTATCAACTTCTCCCAACTCAATTTCCACTGGGAAAACTTTTACATTATTATAATTTATAGCCATTGCTGCAATCTTTGTTATACTTCCATCAAAAGTTTCATATGGATAAGCATCAACTTGAATGTTTACTTTCATTCCAACTTCAATTTTAGATATATCAACTTCGTTTATTTTTGTGTTTACTATCATTCTGCTAAGATCTGCAAGCTTAAGAATTACGGTTCCTGCAGAATATGAGCCGGAACTGGAAACAACCATTTCACCCTCTTCTACGGGTTTTAGGATTATTGTACCTGAAGCAGTAGAATAGAGTTTAGAAAGATTATCTGCAGATTCAATATCTTTAATTAATTCATATTGTTGAAGTGCAGAATCATAATTTATCTGAGCAGTTGAATAAGTATCTTTATAATTATCAAGTTCAGTTTCAGAAATATAATTATCAGCAAAAAGAGCCTTTCTCTTATTATATTTTTCTTTTGCATTTTCTAATTCAATTTCAGCTAATTTTAAATTACTATTAACCCTTAAGATGGCTTCTGCTTGGTTATAATCCGGTTCTATCTCTGCTATAAGATCTCCTTTATTTACAAAATCACCTTCTTCTATATGAAATTTTACAAGTTCTCCACTAACTTGAGATTTTTGCTCAATCTCTCTAATTGGTTGGATCTCACCTGTTTCTTCAAGTTTTATAACAATGGTTCCAAGTTCAACTTGATGATTCTTAGCTTTCCCACCAAATTTTGATCTATCTTTTTTACCATTAGATACATTGCAACTGCTTATAAATATCAATGATATTATCAAAGTAGTTATAAAAAAAACTTTTTTCATTTTATCTCCAATTATATTAATTTAATTTTATATTATTTATATTCTAAGGCTTTTAAATCTAGTTTTTGCTCTTTACCGTCACGAATAATTCCAAAGTTTATTTTATCATCAACTGAAATATCAAATACTGCCAACTCCGCATCACGAGTATCATTTATATTATTTCCATTAATCTCTTTTATTATGTCACCCTCTTGTAATCCTGCATTCTCTGCAGGACTGTTTCTTTGAATAAAGTTTACTAAAACTCCGTCAAGACTTTTAAGTTTTAAATGAGAAGCAATTAGTGGATTGATCTCTTGAACTTTGAATCCAAACCAGATCTGCCGTATTTTTCCATATTCAATTAATTCACGTGCAGATTTTTTTACAGCATTAGCAGGAATTGCAAATCCTAAACCAATACTACCACCTGATTCAGAGAATATGAATGTATTAATCCCTATGATTTCCCCGTAGATATTCACAAGAGGGCCTCCGCTGTTCCCCTGATTTATTGCTGCATCAGTTTGAACCATGTGGCGGTAGATCTTACCATCTTTATTTTCAGCAAAGTCTCTGTTAATGGCTGATATAACACCAACTGACACACTTGGCTTACTATCTTTAATTAAAAAACCATAAGGATTTCCAAGAGCGATAGCCCACTCTCCTATTATTAGATCATCTGAATCGCCAAATGATGCATAAGGTAATTCTTCACCTTCAATTTTAATGACCGCAATATCATGTCCTGTATCAATTCCAATTACTTTTGCATCAAATTGTCTTGTATCTGTTAAAATAACTTTTATTTCGGTGGCACCCTCTACAACATGAGCATTTGTAAGAATAAAACCATCTTTAGAAAATATAACTCCCGAGCCTATTCCCTGAATGCTGTATGGAACTTCATCATAGAATCCAAAAAACAAACTGTGCCTACGTTTTACGATCTGAGTTTTTATAACGTTAACACTTACTACAGCAGGTTCAACAATCTTAGCAGCAATTGTTATTGAATTCCTTCTTGAAGAAAATATCTCTTTTGTTTTCTTAAATTTATCAAATTCTAAATGATTTGGCTCATCTCTCGAGATTGCTTCAGAATCTATGTTCTTTATAACTTCATTATTCTTAATTAATACTGGGTAAAATATTAGAACAATAACAGTTAGTACTAAAATTAATATTACATGATTTCTGCTCATAACTATAATCCTATTTAACAAATAAATAAATCAGCATATTTCCTAAACCTATGAGAAAATGGATTGCTAAAACAAAAATTAGAACATATTTATATATGTATTTATTAAAATATTCCTTAATTAAATCAACATTAAGTTTTTTATCGAGTAATTCAATATATTTATTAAGTTCATATTTTTCCATGAGGAAAGGAATAAAAGTTCTTAAGAACTGCTTTACAACTTCAAATGCTATGGTTGATATAAAATATTTAACATTGTTTTTAACCGATTTAGGAATAAATTTATATTTATCCATAAAGGTGATTTTATCCCAGGTTTGATGAAATATTTTATATTCCCATTTTGTTATTCGCGAACCATCACTATCATCTTTTGTATCATTGATATAATCATTTACCAATTTTCTGATCTTTTTGAATAGCCAGATCTTTTTTCGAAAAACAAATGCAGGTGTAAACGGTAATCGCTTATTATTGATCTTAATTTCTTTGGATGGTATAAATAGGAAAAACTTTATTGCAAATATATACAGAAATCCGACTAACATATTTATAATAATAAAAATTAAAGGCTTAATAATAAACATTAGATCCTTCCTTGCTGAAATATTTCAATAAAATATTCTATTGATCTATTATATGTCTTTTCTGCATCATTAGGGAAGTAACAAGCAGGTAATTCATTCATAGAACGGTGGTAACCAATACATTCACAACATATACCTTTCTTACTGCAAGGATATGTACAATTACAATTTTCTATGTTTCTGCTCTGATTATTACAATGCACCTGTGAGCTCCTTATTAACACTTATGTTTAAGCATATTTTAAAACTATTTTTGTCAAATAAATAAGGTTTTAAGAAACAGAACATCACAGAATTTTATCTCAAATCATTCATTCAGTAATAAAATATTTTTCAAGCCAATCCATTGTGTATTGAATATCTTCAGGAATTGGAGCTTCTGCTCTTACAGTTTCTTTTGTTATTGGATGTTCAAACTCTAATCTATATGCATGTAATGCTTGCCTTTTAAGATGATTTGCCAACAAGTATTTCACTTTCTTTTGATAATGAAATGGCACAATACTAAGAGTGCGTTTTAGTGTTGAATATGTATTGTCACCCATTATAGGGCAATTAATATGTGAAAAATGAACGCGGATCTGATGAGTTCTACCCGTCTCGAGTAAAACTTCTACCAATGAGAAAAAATCGTAATATTTAATAATCTTATAATGTGTTACTGCTTCTCTTCCATCAGATGTAACTGTCATTTTTACTCTATCTTTTTTGCTTCGTCCTATTAATGTTTTAATTGTATCTTCTTTAATGGAAGGAATTCCGGCTGTGATCGCAAGATAAGTTTTTTTAATAGTTCTGTCTTGAAACATTCTAGATAACAAAGAATGAACTCTATCATTTTTAGCAACAATTAGAAGCCCACTTGTATCTTTATCAAGTCTGTGAACAATTCCTGGTCTTTGCGGGTCGTGCTGAATTGATAGTTTTTTATTAAAATGGAACATCAAAGCATTTACAAGCGTTCCATTTTGTATTCCAGCTCCAGGATGAACAACAATTCCAACAGGCTTATTCACTATTGCTATATCATCATCTTCCCAAACAATATCAATTGGAATATTCTCTGGTTTAATCTCAAGATCTTTGACCTCAGGTAAACTAATTGTTATAATATCGGATAACGATAACTTATAATTCTTTTTAACTGGTTTATTATTAACCAGTATTGCATGATCTTGTAAAAGTCGATCAATAAAAGATCTTGAGTATAATTCATCAATTTCTAAACTTACAAGATACTTATCTATTCTTTGCTTTTCATTTGCAAGATATTCAATTTTCATTTAATTTTCTATATCTCTTCTTCTTTATTTTGCTTTCTTTTTTCTAGATTTGTTAATGCAATTATTGCACCAATTGGCTGTCCTGCAGCATTACGGATCATTGCGCTATTAAGAATAATATGTCGTTTAAGTGAGGGTACAAAAAACTGTTGTGGTTCTTGCTTTGTTTGAGAGTTTAAAATATTTAGCGTATATTTTTTTATATTGTTTTCAATTTCGGGAGGAAAGTTCGCTTCTATAATATTAGATTTATCATCTAATGCCGGAAAAGTATCTGTAACTTTTTCATTCATATAGATAAAGTTGCCTTTTTTATCTACGATTACAAATCCATCATCAGTTAGGTTTAAAATAGAAACAATTCTGTTATGATGTTCTACTATTTTTTCCCTTTTTAATTTATCAAAAGTAAGAATAGATTTAAGCATTACCTTAAGATGAGAGATTACAGCATAAAATTCTTTATCAATAGAGGTTTCCTGATTATTTAGATCAATATCGATGGTATAAACACCTTGTGAAATATCTTTGATGATGTTATTGATCTCAGTAAAAGCTTTATGAAGGAATATTGGTACGTAGATTACAATAATAAGTGTTAAAAGAAACTGTACGAAAATTCCTATAAAGATCGTATTCTGCACATCTAATTTTATTTGGAAGAAACTGCTTGAATTGTTTATAAGATGTAAAATTATTCCAGCTTGAAGAATTGAAACAATGAACATTATAATTACTAACAATTTGATCTTTCCGCTAAATGATAACCTCATAATACTATCCTTTTTTACTTGTTTCTTCAATTAACTCATCAATTTTACTTTTAGGCCCTATAAGCACCATTACATCTTCTTCATTTATTACATCATTTGCACCGGGCATATCATTTATTTCATTACGAATTACGTTTTCACCTTCTTCGGTAACACTTTGAGTTGTAAACTTTATGGCAATTATATTCACACCTTTTTCTGTTGGAAGAGCAAGTTGTTGCAATGTTTTCCCTATCCATACATCTGGTACGATCAGCTCTACAACACTGTGCCCACTAGAAAGATCAACATATTCCATTACACTGCTTGATATCAGAGAATTAGCTAGTTGTTTTCCAATTTGCTCTTCCGGGAAGATAATATTATGAATACCAAGAAGTTCTAAAATTCTTGCATGAACTTTGCTATCTACTTTTGCGTGGATATTGCTAACTCCAAGTTTCTTTAGAAGAACAGTTGTTAATACACTAACCTCTATGTTATTCCCAATAGCCAAAATAACGGCATCTACATCTTGGATTCTATTCATTTTCAACGCTTTTTCATCTGTGCTATTTAGATGTATCGCAACACTTACACGTCCAGCAATCTCATCAATAAGAGCTTTATCGTTATCAATTGCGATTACTTCAGCTCCTCTTTCAAAAAGAGTTGTTGCAACATTCATACCAAATTTTCCCAAGCCTATCACTGCAAACTTTGCCATATATACTCCTATTCTACACCCAAATTGGTTGTAGGAAAAACTCTATCTTAAATAATTTAACCAATACTTATTTTTTCTTCAGTGTATGTAAAGTAAGATCTGTCTTTAGTTTCTGAAATTGCAAACATAAGTGTTAATGGACCTACTCTTCCTAAATACATTAATAAAACAATTATCACCTGCCCAGCACCCGATAAACTGTTTGTAATTCCCATAGAAAGTCCAACTGTCCCAAAAGCTGATATTGCTTCAAATATGATTTTTTCGGATGTAAACGGTTCAAAAATAAGTAATAGAAAAATCATTAGCGTAAGAAATGAAATAGATGCAGCTACCAGTGCCATTACTTTCTTAATTATTCTTTCTGATACTTTTCGTTTAAAGATATTTACATCTTTATGTCCACGAAACATAGCTATTACGGCAACTAAAACAACAACTAATGATGTTGTTTTTACTCCACCTCCAGTTGAACCGGGTGAGGCACCAATGAACATTAATATTCCAGAAATAAACGATGATCCTTTACTTATGTTTGATGTATCAATTGTATTAAATCCAGCTGTTCTGGTTGTAACTGATTGGAAATATGATGCAAACAATCTATCAGAAAAGCTAAAGCCCTTCATCTCATTATTATATTCTGAAATGAAGAAAATAATTGTTCCTAAAAGAAGCAATGTAAGCGTGGATGAGATTACAATTTTTGAGTGAAGTGTTAATCTTTTATAACGGAATTTATTTGTAATAGTTCTCTGAATATCTTTCATCACAGGGAAGCCAATTCCACCCAAAATTATAAGTGATGTGATAACAAAATTAATATTGAAATTATCTAAATATATCATTAAGCTATTAGGATATAAACTAAATCCAGCATTGCAAAATGCTGATACAGAATGAAATATTGCGTGGTACATAGCTTGATTTATATTATATGATTTTGATATAAATGTAAAATACATTATTACTGCACCAAGTAATTCTAGAGTTATAGTAACTATAACAACACTCTTTACCAGATTTATCATATCAAGTTTATTAGATTCACCACTTACGTTCTGCATCATAGATTCTCGTTTTAAACTTAGTTTTTGCCCAAGAATTATAGCGAATGCACTTGATATGGTCATTATTCCTAAACCACCAATTTGTATTAACGTTAGAATGATCATCTGCCCAAAATATGTAAAGTGTGTGCCAGTGTCATAAACAATTAAACCGGTAACACATGTTGCAGATGTTGATGTAAATATTGCTCCTAAGAGAGTTGTTTCTTCACCGTTTGTAGTAGCAACAGGTAGCATGAGCAAGAGCGTTCCTATAAATATTGTAAAAAAGAACGTTAACATTACCAGTACTGGTGGATTATCAGAGAGTTTATCTAAGATCGTACCCTTCTTATTTGATAATGATCTCATATTTAATAGAGAGATTATTTGACGACCTATTAAAAAGAGCTGAAAAACTCTCTCGGAATCTTTAATCATTAATCCAATGAAAATAAAAATGATATCTGGCAGGAGGTTAAGAAGTCTTTGTACAGTAATTCCATTTTTAATTAATCTATAACTTATATAAAAAGTTAAGAAAATTATGGATATTTGTGTATATATACTAATTATTGAGTTATTTAGTTTTAATAAATTTAAAAATAATAACTCAAAATTTGCAATTGCAAATATTGTTAAAATTACAATTGCAATCTTTTGAACTTTATCCCGCTTTGTTTCTATCATTTTAATTTATTTAAGACTTAGGTTAAACTTTAAGTGCTTTTACAATATTCTCCTGAATTGTATTTATTGGATCATCTGCATTAACTCGAATAAGTTTTCCTTCATTTGAGAAATATGTAATAACTTCAGAAGTATCATTATAAAACTTTTCGATTCTTTTAATTATAGCAGCTTCATAGTCATCATCTCTCTGAACAATCTCTCCACCACATACATCGCATACACCTTCTACCTTTGGTTTGCTGTAAAGCAGATTATAATCCTTTTTGCAATTTACACAATTTCTTCTTGATGAAACACGTTCAATAGCTTTTTCATCTGACAATTCTAGAAGAACTACTTTATCTATAGTAAAGTTATTTTCCAAGTACTTTAATTGCTCCATGTTTCTTGGGAATCCATCTAATATTGTACCATTTTTTGCATTTGCTAATGCATCTTCAACAATTTGGAAAACATATTTATCAGGTACAAGTTCTCCTTCATCCATAAACTTCTTTGCAGTTAGCCCTAATTCAGTTTTTTTCTCAATATTCTCTCTAAGCAGATTTCCAGTAGTTATATGTTTCCAACTAAAGTTCTCTTCAAGAATCTTAGCTTGAGTTCCCTTCCCACAACCTTGAATGCCAATTAATAAAATGTTCATTTTTACTCCTTTTAATATTATTATTAATAAATTTAAGAAGAATATTTTTATAATTGTCTTTAACGTCAAGCATAACATTTTAAGTGTAATAATTTATATTTTTTCAATATCAATTTGAATTTCACAAAATAATTGACCAATTTATTCGCATTTCTTGAATAACATCTATGAATAGAATAGTATTAACAGGAGCAAATGGATTTGTTGGAAGCGCTTTAGCAAAAAAACTGCATGATAACGGGAATGATGTTATTTGTCTTATTAGAAAGAACTCTAATACAAATCTAATTGAGCATAAAAGTACTATTCGTCAAATTGATTATAGCGATATAGATTCTTTAGAAAGTGTAATCAGAAATGCTGATGTTTTCATTCATATAGCAGCTTTAACAAGAGCTCGCAAATGGGATACATTCAAGAAAAACAATATTGATCTTACCAATAAGCTTTTGCAAATTTGCAATAAACATTCTATAAAACAATTTATTCTCTTAAGTAGTCAGGCTGTTGCAGGACCTGCATTGAATGAAGGTCGTGCAAAAAAGGAAAAGGATTTCCCAAATCCGGTAACGATGTATGGTAAGAGCAAGTTAGTGGCTGAAGAGTTAGTGCAGAAGAATTCGGAAAACCCATGGACAATTATTAGACCCGTATCTGTGTATGGAGCAGGTGATAAAGATTTTCTTAAGCTTTTTAAAATGGTTAAAAATCATATAGTTTTTATAAATAGTTTTAAAACAAAATCATATAATCTCATTCATATTGACGAACTTACTGAAATTATCGAACAAATAATTTTAAACAAAAATGCTTTCAATGAAATTCTATTTGCAGCT
>Ga0233442_1001217_pt1 | contig 20390 bp, 24 predicted proteins | sample SI_123_September_3_FD_182789 | JGI IMG/M metagenome (GOLD analysis project Ga0233442, IMG submission 182789) | Seawater microbial communities from Saanich Inlet, British Columbia, Canada - SI_123_September2016_150_MG | ecosystem: Environmental > Aquatic > Marine > Inlet | place: Canada: British... | reverse complement strand
GATTTACTTCTTTTGCTAAAACTAATTTTACAGCTTTTTCTTTAAATGTTTTATTGTATCTCATTGTCTAATCCCTTGATAGATTCTTATATCATAAGTTTTGGACAACTAGGCTGACACAGGGGGATATTGTATATCGTAATATCTTTAGAAATAGTAGTTACTATGACGCTATTATCACTCCATGGGATGGAACACTACTATATGCGTACAGTTCAACAACAAATAATTTAGGTCAATCACTTTATGGATTAGGATTAACAGCAGGGGGTGCTTACATTGGTGGTACTCAAGGTGTAAAAATAGGACTAACACAAAAATATGATTTTACAGGATATAAAGGGGTGAAAACACATTTAGCATATGCTCGTTATGTTAATAGTCGTTATCGTGAAAATCAAGAGGATGTTAAAGCAATTGTTCATTATGAAGGAGACTCTTATTCTTTAGTGTTAAAAGGTATCTGGATTGATAATGATACCTATATGTCAAAAGATGGAACAATTGCTCAGTTAGACTATTTGACCCAATATCATTTTATTGTAAATTATAAATTCTAGCTATAAGTTGTCATTGAAGAGATTTTAAAAGATAACAGCAATAAAATAGTTTTATAAAATTAATAGTTAAAAATAAAGTAATAGCGTTATTAAGCTGTATAATATTTTACTATAATATAATTATTTATTAGAGACTATTAAAGGTAAAGTATGGATTCAAATATGAATTTTTATAATTTTATGCATAAGCAGTTACTTGTTCTTATCGCACTGTTCGCAGGTACAGGAATAAGTTACATCTACATAGGTTTTTTATATGGCTCTTTACTCCCTGAAATTTTATGGTACTTGTCAATAGTTACTGTTTCAGTTTGGGGCTTTCGTCTTCACAAACACTATAAAGATTATGATTTAAGTCTACAAGAAAAAAGCAAGTGGCTTGATGAATTACGCTATTTTCTTTTTTCTTATTTCTCCTTATGGACAATTATTTTTTTACTTTATACATCACGAGCTAACATCGAACTTCATTACATCTCTTTAGTCACACAATTTGGAGCGGCTGTAGTAGCTTCTACTATTTTAGTTTCACAAAGAATTTTGACCATTGCTACTGTTGTCAGTTTAATGCTTCCTATCTTTGCCTATTATATTATGGTTGGTGAGTTTTATAGTTATTTACTCGCTTTTTTTACTTTTGTTTTGACCGGTGTCTTGTTGTATGCGGCTAACAATACGTATAATTATCTTGTCAAAAGCCAGTTCCAAGCGTATCATGATTATTTGACAAATTTAGGAAATCGACGTTATTTTATAGAACTATTAGAAAATTCTATAAAAATTCAAAAACAAAATGGTATATACCTCTATCTTCTGTTAATTGATTTAGATCACTTTAAAACTATTAATGACACACTTGGACATGATATTGGAGATGAACTTCTTATTGAAGTCTCTTCGCGTATGAGTAAGGTAGGAGATGAATACGAGTGTACCGTCTCACGTTTAGGAGGGGATGAATTTTGTCTCTTAAGTGGCTTTTATGATAATAAAGAAGCTTGTCATAACAGTGCGCTTAAAGCTTCTGAAGCATTATTAACAGCAATAAAAGAGAGTTATATAATAAATGAACATCATCTTTATATTAGTGCAAGTATAGGCTTGAGTACAATAGATAATCCTAATATTAAAGCAAGTAACTTTATTAAAGAAGCAGATATTGCTATGTATGAAGCAAAAGCAAAGGGTAGAGTTGGTGTTATTGTATTTACTCAAGAGATGGCAAAATTTATAGAGTATAAACTTGATATTGAACGTCATTTACATTTCGCATTAGAAAAAGATGAAATTTCTTTACGCTATCAACCTCAGATTAATTTAAAAACTAAAACAATAGGATGTGAAGTGTTAGTTCGATGGCATAGTGAAGATCTTGGTCATTTACCACCAGATATTTTTATCCCTATTTCAGAGCAAATAGGAATTATTATTGAATTAGGATTCTATATTTTAGAAGAGTCTTTTAAAACACTTCAAGATTGGGATAATCGAGGCGTTAAAATTGATCAGATGTCGATAAATATTAGTACCCGTCAACTCTTTTATAATAATTTTGCCAATGATGTTGTGACATTAGCACAAAAGTATTTACGTGAAGATTTGTACTCAAAACTAATGTTTGAAATTACTGAAACTAGTGTAGCAGAAGATATTGGACTTATGATTGAAAAAATTAAACCTTTATCAAATTTAGGAATTAAGTTTTCTATGGATGATTTTGGAACAGGGTACTCTTCTTTAAGTTATCTTCGTGAATTATCACTAGATGAATTGAAAATTGATAAAAGCTTTATTGATGAGTTGGAAACAACATCTGAAGGTAAAAGTATGGTCAAAACAATTTTGAGCTTTGCACGAAATTTAAATATGTCTGTTGTTGCTGAGGGTGTTGAAGAAGCTGCTCAAGTAGAGTTTTTAAAAGAGATAGGCTGTGATGTATTACAAGGTTATTATTTTTCAAAACCAATTTTAAAAGAGGAGTTTGAGCTGTTTATAGAAAATCAAAATATCGAGGTAATTCGTGCATAAAATTGTGACCACCGAAGATGGAAGTAATACTGCTTTTTCATCAATGTTTAATGAGCATTATCATTCAACACAAGATGGAGCACTCACGGAATCTCTTCAAAAACATGTGATACCCGCATTACAACTTACTCAAGATAAAGAGAGTCTTACTATTTTAGATATCTGTTTTGGTTTGGGATATAACACATTGTGTACACTCTATTATTGTAAAAAAAACAATATCACTAAAAAAATTAAAATTGTTTCTCCGGAGTTAGATGGTTCGCTTTTAGAGGTGATGAAAACATTTAATTATCCTAAAGAATTTGATGATTTAAAAGAAGTTATTACGTCCATCGCTTCTTCAAAAAGTTATCATGATAAACAGTTTAGTATAGAAGTTGTCATTGGTGATGCAAGGGAGTATATTAAGCGTTCAAAAGAACAGTTTGATGTTGTGTATCAGGATGCATTCTCTCCTAGTGTTAATCCACTTTTATGGACTAAAGAGTACTTTGAGTCACTAAATGCTCTTATGATGCCTGATGCTATTGTAACTACCTATTCTATAGCTTTGAAGATTCGTTTAGCGCTTTATCATTTAGGGTTAAATCTCTATTTAAACAAAGGGGAGAAAAAATATCGTGATGCAACAGTGGCGACACGACAAAAATTAGCTAATTTAGAGTTAGTGAATATGGAACACAAAATATCGTGTAATCCTGATATTTCAATGTATCATGATAAGGAATTAGTAAGTGTATAGTTAATGCTTTTCTTGCTTCATCAACCAGACAAAAACTTCTGAAACTGCTTTAAAAAGTTCAGGAGGAATCTCTTTTCCTATTTCTAAATTTAGAAGTGATGATGCCAGTTCAGGATTTTTAAAAAGAGGAATGTCATACTCTTCGGCACGAGAAATAATCTCTTTCGCAATTTCACCTTTTCCCGAAGTTAGAATTTTTGGAGCCCCATATTTACTCTCCATGTCATATTGAAGAGCAACGGCTTTTTTAATGTCAGGTTTTATCATGATAAATACTTAGTATAAATTAATAGTGCGCATTAATTTGATCAACATCATCCCAAGTGATGCCTTGAGTAGGTGTTTGCATAGTGAGTTGATGTTTTAGTAAATGCGATACATACCGAGCAAACATATCGGTTTCAACATTAACACGGCTTCCTATTTTATAGTTATTAAATAGAGTATTTTTCATAGTATGTGGAATTATTGTAAGTCGAAAACTATCGTCATAACATTCATTAACTGTTAAGCTAATACCATCAATAGTGATTGACCCTTTAGGTACAATAAAAGGCATATGCTTTTTATCAACGCTAATATAAACATCAAAGCTATTTCCTAAAATTTCAATTTTTTTAACGGTTCCAATAACATCAACATGACCTTGAACCACATGCCCCTCAAATCTATCTGACATCAACATAGCCGGTTCAATATGTACCGAGTCTTTATAGTTTTCTAAAGCTAAAAACTTTTGAGATTCAGGTGAAAGCTCAACAGAAAAACCATGTGAATCAGTTTTTATAACCGTTAAACACGCACCATTAATAGCAATAGAATCACCAAGTTTAGCCTGATGTTTCGCTTTTAAACTTAAGGTACTGTTGCTAAACGAAGTCACGGTTGCTATTTCTCGAATAAGACCTGTAAACATAAAAATGCCTTTGTGTAATTATTTTTAGATAGTACCATATCTAGGGTTTAATATTCGCAGAGTGCTTCTTGCTCTAGTGCTTTTTTTTCTTTTTTTATTATCTCTTTAAGCACAAAAAGCTCTTTAGTATGAACTTCTAAACTATGATAATGCTTTTGTTTTTCAAAAAGTTCAATATTTCCATATTTTTGAATGAGCATTTCAATATTATCTGGAATAAACATACTGTGTTTTTTACACTTTTTTAATCGAGGAACCACTTTATTTTGATAGATATTAATTCCGGCTAAGTCAAAGTCTCCAAAATGAATATACTCATTTTCTAAATTTTCAATCCACTCCAACATAAAAGGATTGGTATTTACAAAAAGAACTTTTTTGTGTTCAAAAAAACGAGTATAGTTTTGTGCAAACCAAACTACTTGATAATTTTCTATTCCTGCAATGATAACATCAGAAGGAATTTTTATTACTTCTGTGTGAAAACAAAAATATGCTAGTCCATTTGTTGGGATAATAGATACAGTGTCACTATTAATTTTAATATCAATAGGCGTAAGTGAAGAAAGAAAAAGCCCTTTTAAACTAGGTGACTTTTTAGCTTTAGAATTCGATTGCTCTACTTGAATTGTAGCTCGTGTCTGTTGTGTATTGAAATTATTGATATGATTTTGTAGCTCATCATGGTTTGAAAGATTGAGATTACATTTTTGTTGTAAAAAAAGATAAACATTTTCTACTTTTTTCAAAGAAATTTCATGTCTATGTGGATTAATACGATCTATATTTATAGAGCCATTACTTTTAAGTGCTTTGGCAACATCAGAAGGATTTTTCTTTTTAAAAGTTTTTCCTTCAATCAGTTGTAAAATAAATTCTAAATCAGACTTGTTTAATTGCATAATAATTTAGACAATTACTTTACTGGCTAAATGCATTCTCGAGTAACTTCCACAATCTTCACCCACATAAACCGTAGGGTACATAGAAATTAAAATATCATCTTCGGTAGGCATCCCGTTTACAAAGATAAAACCACTGTTGTTAACAAAATCTTTTAACTCTTTGAAGTAATCCGTAGAAATTGTTCCAATTTCATCTAAAATAGCATGGCTTTGCATACTACGGTTGTGCATAATATTTTTACTCACCATCTGCAACATTGAGATGTTAATAATACTTTTAACTAATGTTGATGTTCCGTTTGAACCAATGTCATTTAAACTTTGTCTCCAGCCTAAATCATTCCCTTTTTCAATCACTTTAAACTCAAGAACAAAACCATTTTCAAGTTTTAAGTACTCTTTTGCAGGAATGAGAAGGGTAATTAAATCATCAATTTGATGCGCAAGTGCCTCTCTATATTTTGTGAGTTCTTTATCATTTTTTACAGTATCTTCTTTAGAATTAAAAAGCCCTTCTAAAAATTTCTCACTGTGCTGGGTGTAATAACTTGAAATTGTTTTAAGTGCGGTTAAAATTTCATTGTTGGTATCTTCAGAAGCGATGGCAATACTATCAATAACATTAAAAGAATCTACTGCGCGTTTAACAATATTTTTAAGATTTCCCACTTGTGCCTTGATATCTAAAATAGCTTCTTCAAAAAGTGAAAGTTCTTTAATAATAATATTTAAACTGTTTTGAAACTTATCAAGGGTTAGCTCTTTAACTCGTAAGAGTTTGTCTTTTTGAATGTATTCGACCCACTCTTGTGCAACACGAATATACTCCGTTAAATTTTCACTGTCTTGAATATAATCATCAATAACAGGTAGATGAAAAGCATTATTGCTGTGAACCCCTTTTAAACACCGTTGGGTTTCTAGTTTTATATCTTTAATATTACCTTGAACTTTGGCTTCTTGAATGAGTAAGTTTTCTATAACGCTGTTAATATAGTTTGGATTATTAATCAGTGCATTGACACTGGTATTTTCAAAATCACTACTTAGTACCATAGAAAGTGAAGTTCCAATATCTTGGTCGAGCAGACGTTTTTGATAATCATTTAAAAAGTTCTTTACAGTGTTGAGTAGAAAATTACAGTTTTGAATCTCTTGTGTGATTTTTGAATGATTTGTATTTTGTTTTGCAGTCAGCTCATTAAGCTCTTTTTGACGTGCTGTGAGCAACTCTTTTTTAGTATGGAGTAATTTTTGACGTGCGGGAATATTTTTTATTTCATCATGATAAAGTTCTAAGTAGGTATTTACATCAGTACTACTTTTTTCAATACTTTCAAGATTTTCTTTAAGGGTTTTAATTTCAGAAATAATTTCATTTAATATTTTGGGGTCAACCCCTTTTGATGAAAGCGCTAAAGAACATTCATTATTTGTTTTTTTAACATCTTCTTCATAACGTTGGTAAATATTTTGAACTTCTACGTCATAGTTCTTTTGTACTATGTCTAAAGCATTTAAAACGGCATTATTTTGTTTTTTATAGGTACTTTCAATAAGCACAGTTATTGTTTTAATTTGCTGTGATAATAAATTTTCTTTATCAGTTAGACGTTGTTGCTCATTATATTGTTGTACATATAAAATATTTAAACGTTCACTCTCTTGCTCTTTTTTACTTTTAGCATTATTACGAGCTTCTGCTAAGTTTAACTCACTTCGTGAAAGACTTTGCAGGTATGATTTCTCTTTTTCAGCCAGTTCATTTTTGTCATAATAAAGGTGAGTACGCTCTCTATTCTTATTTTTAGTATTTTCTGCGGCTTCATGTTCAAGTTTAAGATGGTTTTGACGCTCTTTTTTATTACACTCTTTGAGTTCATGTTTAAGAGACTCTAACCGTTCTTGTAGCTTACGAGAGTCGTAGTTGTTACTAAGATGTTCATGAAAGTTAATGCTTAAACCGTAAAGAGTTTCACTATTGTTTATTTGTGTAGCGGTAAATGGAACATCACTAAACAAAATATCTTCACTCAGAACAGTTAAAATTTTATCGCGGTTTTTAATTTCATTTTTGTTAATAAAGCCATATAAATTGTCACTATCAAAATCAAGTTTTTTCTCAATAGAAGTTTTTTCTGCAAAGAGTTTTTCTTTTTCTAATTCTGTTTTAGATAACAGTTTATCTTTCTCAATTTTAAGAGCGGTAGAGATATCGTAAATGGCTTTATCCACTTTTTCAATTTTATTTTGAACCTCAATTTTTTGTGGTTTAAGTTCTAATAATGCTTTTTCAAAACCTTGTACCTCTTTGGTATAAATAACAATATTTTCTTGATTATAGGGAAAGTTCTCATTTTTAGCTTGTAGAATTTTAATGGAATTTAACGCTTTATCTACATCTAATAAACTTGTTTTTAATCCCTCTTTTTCTGCTTTTAATGTAGAAGTTTTAGTCCCAATTTCATCTTCATGTTGTTTTAAAAGAGTTTGTTTCTTATTATTTAGCCGTTCTATTTCATCATTTTTTTTATTTTTAATGTGTAATAAATCATTGTCACGCTCTTTTTCAAGAGTATTTAAAAGCTTAGAATACTTTTGATTAATGTCATCAGCGTTAGACGTTAATGCACTATAGCGTTGATTGAGCTTTTTTTGTCTGTTTTTGTACTGTTCTTTTTTTTCATGTTCAACAAGTAAAGCATCAATGTTTTTAGCTTGAAATTTCTTTTGTGCTTCTTGAAGCTCTTTAATTTTATAGGTTTCTATAGTAATATATTCTTGGTCGGCACTCATGCTGGTTTGAATAATTTGAGAGGCTACTTTATAGCTCATCTCATTTTCAGAATTTTCGTGCTTTAGCTGCTCAATTTGAGACTGAGTCTGTGTGATTTTTAGTTGAGACTGAATTTTTAGGGCATGTACTTCATTGGCTTTTTGTTTAAATACTTTTTTGCTCTCAAAGTAGTTTGTTAATACAATACTGAGTTTTTCAATTGTGGGAATTTTTTGCTCAAATAATTCAATCTCTTTTTTCTCAGAAATATATTCGCTTAGATGATTTTTGATTTTATTTAAGTTAATAGACGCTTCAGAATCGGTAATTAAAGAGACAATTGTCTTTTTTAAACTGTCAGAATTAACTTTTGAAGTGGCAAAAATATTGGATAGAGTTTTAGCAAACTCTTTGCGTGAGGCTATATCTTCAAACAGAGTAAAATTAGTTTCAGATTCTTGTTTTATTTTTTTATTATCGATATCTTTTTTATGAAAAGTTTGAATAAATTTATCTTTTCGTGAGGTTTCATAATAAGAAAGCTTATGTGCTTGAAGATTTTCATGAAGTTTTTCAGCTTCAACAGGAGTATCTTCTTCAATAAAAATATCTTTAATATTAATATTTTGATGGCTAATATCTACAAAGGTGTAAAGTGGTCGTCCTTTACTGCTCATAATAAACCAAAACGTACTGTCATCTTTGGTGTACTCATATACAATGTGTGAATTTGAATATTTAAAATACCACTCTATAAAAGGCTTTTTTGTTTCAGAGTTAATATTTAACATAGTGTTAGAATAGTCCATAGTGTAAAAAAAGAGTACTGCGCGCATTAGTGTTGTTTTTCCCACACCACTATCACCAAGAAGTAGGGTGTTTTGTGTTAAGTCAATCTCTGCAAATTGGTAATCAGCACTTTTTATTAAATAAACTTTTTTAAGACCATCATAGTTTTTATTCATAAATTTCTACCTCACGTAATAACTGCTCTACATAATCGTAACTGTTTAACACAATGTATTCAGCATGTTTTGAGTTATGCTCTTCCACAAAACCATTTTTACGAAGTTTGTCTACAATTTTTTGCACAAATTCTCTATTGTCTTTGGCATTAATACCTTTCATTTTAAAGGCTAAATCTTGAAGTTCTAAACTATCACTAAGTTTGTTTTCAATAGAGCTTAACTTAAACTTGAAAGCCACTTGAAAGTTACTGTCTACCGTTTTTAAAAAGTTGGCAATGTCAATATAATCAACTAGCATTTCAAGTGTTGCATTACTTTGGTTTTCACTGTCATGAACAAAATAAAAATACCCTGCACGTCGAATTAAGTTATATCGAAAAGGTTTAAAGTAAGCACGAATTTGTGCTTCTTGATTGTCAATGACATTATAAAGTTCAGCGTAGCCTTGTTTAGAGCTGTTTTCATTAATAAAATTGCCTTTTAGTAAAGCATCAAAGATTTTTTCAATATATTGGGGAACAAGTTCGGTAGTGTTAATTAACATAAGTATTGCTTTTATTTGGAGTGGTGTTTAAAGAAGTTTGTGGACGTACATCGAGGTAGTTACAGTTTTCTATCATGATAGAATTTTCTTGAATTTCATAGTGTTTAGAATAGTTTTTAATCATCCGCACAAACACCCCTAAAATGCGTTTGGGCTCAATATTTTGAGTGTGTAAAAAAGAGATTAAATCCAGTTTTTTTTGTTGGTTTTGAGCTAAAAAAGTTTTGTGAAGTAGGGGATAGTTATATAACACTTTTTTAACGGCTTGCACGGAAGTGATATCATACTCAAGAGGAGTGGTAATTCGTGTTGGTACAATGGTAATTTGACGTGTTTTAATAATCTCATGTAAGGCATCACTAAAAAGAAAAAATTGATCATCAGGGACAATTCGTTTTTCTTTAACTGCCTTAGCAACAGAAGGTGTTTTTTTTGCAACTTCATCAATATCGCTATTTTTACTCAGTAAATTATTATCTTTAAGTTCTTTAAGTTTTTTAAGCTTTTTAATAAAAATACCATCTTGAACCGATTGGTTAATATAGTTTTTAATATCATCAAAAAGATGGCGATATGCACCTTCAAGGTTTAAAGAATTACGTTTCATTTTAATAACGGCGGTGTAAACTTTTATAGAGTTTATGGACTTTAAAAATCCTCGTTCTCGTTTGAGTAAATTATCTACTTTTTTAGACGCTTTGATAAGCTCTTGAATTTCATCTTTACAAACATTTAAATTTAACATCTTAATGTCAAAATTGGGCTCATTTTTAAATGCAAAAATAGAGTTTGATGCAATAGCTTGTAAGTTGTAACGCAGCAGTGCCGGAATTTTTGTCAAAATTTGATAAATGGTTTTAACTTCTTTATCGGTATTTTCACTGTTTTGTACTCTAATATTAAAAGTGTGTAACGCCCGTTTAAACTTTTGAAGTTGCTCTGCAATAACCGCAATATTAGTTTCGTCATTTTGCCCTAAACGGTTACGGTAATACTCATCTGTATCCACCGATAAACTAAGGACATCATCATACGAGTCATATTCTAATATTTCAAGTCGTAATGCTTCATCAATTTTAGCGTTTTTATACCCTTGACGAATATCATCATTAGGACGTGTTTCATACTCAAAAAGCTCTTCAATTAAGGCTTTACATGAGTTTTGAATGGAAATAATATCGCTAATACTTTTGGTAGTTGTCATTAAAGGGAAATATACTTAAATAGAATTGTTTTTATCATGATGAAATTATAACCATTATTGTTTTAATATTTGTTTTAGATGAAGCCTAGATGGGGATTTTAGCTATAATTTGCTTGAAGAATTAAAATAATTACAAAGGATTTTAGTGTCAGCATTTTTATTTTATGGGTCATTACTAATGCTGTTTTTTATACTAAGACTTTTCCCTGATGAAATATATGCACCACTAACTCGTATCAGTATTATTGCTACGTTTTCCTTATTTTATATAGGATTGTTGTCTACGAAGGAGTATAAAGCTAATAATGACTTAGATAAGATGGTGTATTACATAATAATAATTTTAATGGCAATTTTTATGAATGGTCTTTTAAAAATTGTTTTAGATTCAAGTTCAACTTACATTCTTCCAATATTGATAAATAAATATGATTTTATATATCATGGAGTATACTCCACCGTTATTTATTTGATGATTTATACAACGAGTATATTTTATACTTTTGGAAAAAGTAAAAATTTTATTGTAGCACTTATTATTGGTCTTAGTTTAGGCTCAAGTGCAGTTTTTTTAACAACTATAACGGGTTTAAAAGAGATTAATATAAATTATGATAATTCTTTAGAAATTATTGAAAAAGATTTTGTTGTTAAGAAATGGATTGATAGTAGCCGTAGAGGAAAACATTATTATCTTAGACTTTCAAATTTAGGGGACTTACATGTTAACCGCTCTTTTTACAACCGCTTTACCAAACATAGTTATGTCAACACTTATCAAAAAAGTGGTTATCTTGGCGCAAAGTGGGTTTATAAAATAAAGAGTGTTGAGGAAGGAAAATAGTTTATGTATAAAGCTAAAAGTACTATAGAACGTCTCTTTACAATGTTCCCTTTAGAAATGAAAAATGATGTAGATAAAGTCATTTCAATACTACCACTTACAATAGAGCCTAAAAATGTCTCAGGTACTGTAATTGGGTTTCTTAGCTCAGACTATAAAGAAATTATGTGTAAGGGTGAATGGCTAAAACTTCATAATAGAATTTATTTTGATGAGCCTGAAATAGTAAGTGAAAATAGATTATCAAAGAAACAACAAACAATTTTAAACTGTATTTATACGCTTCATTTTGATGGGTATATTAGACAAAAGAGACTCGAAAAACTCTTTCAAAGTGATGACTACTTTGTAGTTCCCTTTATTATTTCTCTTTCGGGTGAGTATGTTTTCGAGGTTTTAAAAGTGATTACTCTCAATTTAACTCAAAATAGAGTAAAACTTTTTTCAGGATTTATTAAAGAAAACCCTCATTTTTGGGAGTTAACAAAAGCAAAAATTCGAAGTTATTGGAATGAGTACTATAAAAGTGATTTTCCTTGTTATGAAGATTACATTGGAAATGACTTTATTAAACAAATTGAAAACAATAGGTGTAAGACTTTAAATTCTTCAAAGCATTTATGTGATGGAGCTTAAAGTAGATATCCATAGCCCTAAAAATGCCTTACAACAAATTAAAGAAAAAAACTATCATGATAAGTATTTAGCAGATGGACCTAATGTTGTTTTAGTAGGAATGGAGTTTAATTCTAAAGAGCGAAGTAGTATAAGAATTGTACACACGATATAACTAAATGCCAAATTATTTGCCATAACTGCTTAGCATTACAACAATGCTAAGTTTTGATGTTAGGCGACTTCTTTTAGAGAAAGTTCAAGTATACTTTCTATGTTTAAATGATAATCAATAGATTCCCATTCGATACCTGTATTCATACAGATAAATTTATACTCTTTGAGTTGTGTAATAGAAGCTTTTTTTAGCGGCTCATACCATTCCATTGGAGTTGATATTATTCTATTGTCTTCAAGTTTTACATGCAGGTATTCATCATCAAAATGAACTTCCTTACCTTTAATTAAACCATTCATCCCAAGTCCTTTAAATATGCGATACAGTCTTTATTGACACAAGTGTAAACAGTCCCTTTTTTTACAAAGTTTTGTTCTTTTGATTTACCAGATAAGTACATCAATAATAAAATAAATGGTGTTTCGATAAATAACCAAATATCAAATAATGTTAACAAAAAACTATTTTTTTGCTTTTGATTAGTACAGTCGTAAGGAAAAAGTTTTTGTTTGCAGTAATTACAATTTTTAGAATTATTTATTGACAGTTTTATAAGCCTCTTCAATACTATCATGATAACCACCCGCAAACAGTAAAACCGCGGCATTAAGTTTAATTAAACTCGTAAGCTGTTCTGTTGGGTGTTCGACCATGGCGCTGAGTTGTTCGAGGCTGAGGTTCTCTTTTTGAATGAGGGGCTCAATTCCGAACTCTTTAGGGTCACACACAATATCTTCAACCACACCATTACCAATTAGTTTCATTTTTGCTTTTTTGACCACTTCCGGAGTACCTTCGTGCCCTTGAACAATTAAAAGTCTTTTGTAGTGAGGCGCATATAGGTTTTGATACAGCTCAAAGTAGGGCATATGGTGCATTCCAATTAAGGCGTTAGGCGCTAAAAAGTTTAGCTTTTCAATAGTATTTATGGCACTACGAATTCCTAAGTCATTACGAAGTGGGGTGAGTGCTGAGTACAGAGGGTTAAAGTCACTTCTATCATGATAAACTAAATTGTCATTATAAGTTAGTTTTTTAGTAAAGGCTTTAGGATTGTAAGCAAATTTAGGAGATTGGGGATTATCACCTGTCACGTGAATTTTAATGTCATTTAAAAGCTTAGATGCTTCCATCATAAGGGGTGGAAGTTTCTGTTTCCCATCAAGAGGGTACCCAATTTCAATGCTATTATTAGTATCATGATAATCTTTTTGAGTGGCTTTAATGGCTTGGATAACACCGCTTAGTTCAGCAACAGTTTCACCCTGAACACGCCAACCAAGCAAAAATGCAGAGATTAGCGTATCGGGAATTTGACGGTTTAAAATTAAGCTAAAACAGTCAAACATCTCCTCTTCTGAGAGTTCACGATTTCCTTTAGGTCCGGTACCAACCGCTTTAATATAGGTTAAAAATCTTTTATGTGCATCACTATAAATCATACTATTGCCTTTATATACTTTTTAAAATACTGTTAAAACGCTAATTGACCATTATCTTGAAGTGACTTGATAACAAGCTTGGCTTTTTCATGTCCTGAAAATGCAGCTTTACGACACCACTCTAAAGCTTTATCTTGGTCTGCTTCACACCCTAAACCTTGGTCATACAACAGACCTAAATTATATTGGGCGGTGTCTAAGTTTGCTTCAGCTGCACGTTTAAAACAGATAAAAGCTCTTTGATAGTCTTGAGGTACACCATGGCCCTCTTTATATAAAACACCTAAATTATTAAAGGCTTCAGTATGACCCCGTTTTGCAGCTTCTTCATACCAAAATGCAGACTCTGAAAAGTTGGCAAGACATCCTAAACCACGTTCGAGCATTAATCCTACTTCATACATTGCAGGAGGAACTTCACGGGTTGCAGCTTCCATATAAAGTTCGTGTGCTTTAAATTGGTCGTGTGGTGCACCACCAATTCCGTTAGCATATAAAAGTCCTAAGTTAAAATAAGCGAAAGGTTGTTGTTGTTCTGTTGCTTGTTCGTAAAGAACAAAGGCTTTTTCATTACTTTGTTCACACCCTTGTGCATTTTGGTACATAAAAGCAAGTGACGTCTGTGCAACCGCGTCCCCTGCATTGGCTAAGTCGGTGTAAAGTGTAAAGGCTAAATCGTAATCTTTTTTGTTGTAAGCATCATGAGCTTGTTGAATCATTATTATCTCTTTATTAATTTTTAGTGACTAAATTTTCTTGAATTTTACTAGAAAATGACCATTGTGTGGGAATGATTTTTAGACTACTTCCTTTTTCTAAGCTTGCAACGGTTTCATCTATCATGATAAAACTATTTGCTGAAGCTAGTGGTGAAACCATTCCTGGTGCAAACTTTCCAATAGGTTCAAAGTCTTTTCCATTAAAGTAACCTGGAATTAGTGCACGTCGTCCCGCTTTAACACGGTAATCATCTTTCATTTTTGTTTCAATGGGAAGTAAGTATTTTTCACTATTTCCGCTCATCGCTAAAATAGTACTTTGAGCAAAAAGCTCAAAATTTAGAGCTGCAGCAAGAGGATTCCCCGGAAGATTTAACACATAGGTGGTATGGTTGGTGTGCTTAATAAGCCCAAATGTAGTAGGTTTGCCCGGTTTAATATTAATTTTGTCAAATAATACTTCAACATTGAACATCTCAAATGCCTCTTTTGTAAAGTCAGCATCACCTACACTGACTCCACCTGAAGTAATAATAAAGTCACAATCCATAGCACTTTTTATATGCTCTTGTAAACTTTCTAAATTATCATGTGCGGTTCCAATAAACTCAACATCACAGTGTAATTCGACACAACGTGCCATAATTGTAGGTGTATTTGTGTTATAAAGTTGGTGAGACTGAAGCGTTTCAAAATGCATACGAAGTTCATTTCCTGAAGCAAAAAGAGCTATTCTTGGTTTTTTGAAGACTTTTATATGTGAGATACCTTGAGAGGCTAAAAGTGTAACATGGTGTGCATGGAGTTGTTGCCCCACTTCTAAAAGTGTATCACCTGATTGAATATCTTCACCACACAGACGAATATGCTGTCCTGCTTTAATATTTTGAGGAAGAGTTACACTGTTTTCATTTTGAGATGTACTTTGAGTAGTGTTTTCTTTAGGAACAACAGCTTCACAACCTTCTGGAATACGCGCCCCAGTCATAATTTTAACTACTTCTCCATCACTTATCATGATAGATTTATCGTCACCTGCAAAAATAGTTTCCATTACGTTAACGTCACTGTTTGAATCATTGACTTTTACGGCATAACCGTCCATTGCAGAGTTGTCATAAGGAGGTAGATTATGAGTTGCAGTAATATCTTCAAAGAGTATACGACCTAAAACATTTTCAATAGGGAGCAGTTCACTCTTTTTTGTTTTTACATTTGAATAGATAAAATTGAGTGCTTCTTCAACGCTAATTGCCATAAAATGCCTTTTTTAAAAATTATCTTTATTATAGGGCAAATGGGGTAAATTTTTGTTGAGACATCTCTTGTTCCATTTTATTTAAAGAACACCTCGGTAGTAATGTTTGTGGAACACTTTTAAAGTGTTGTAAAAAGCGCTTTAAAACAGTTCTTTTTTTCAAAAAAAGAGATGTATAATAAAAAGCCGAAAAATTTGGATTAGAATTCACATTGTTTGAGAGTGAACGTATTGATGCAGAGTGTAAACACACCTTTTATCCATTAACACTTAGTATGTTTTTACATAATTTCGCTGAAAAATATACTAAGTTGAGGGTAGATTGATGGGGAATAACTGTAAGCTAAAAATTATTTTTTTGCTTTTTCAGCTTTTGCTTTTGCTTCTTCAGCTTTTTTCTGGTCATCAAAGGCTTGACGTTCAGTTTTAAGTTTTACAATGTTTGATTTAAATCTTTCCATTTGGCTCATTAGTCTATCTCCTTAGTAAGTTTTGAAAAGTATATCTAATATAATTGCAAAATAACTTAATATCGTAAAGTAGCTAAAGGTATTCAGAATACTGCTTATAAATGCAATTAAGTAAAATACAAATGGTTTAGGGATTATTTGTATCAAAATACTAAAATTTAGAAAGTTTATTTCCAAACAAAGGATTTCCAATAAAATTTTTGATACTACTATTTATATTGTATGTGGTCTTTTTTAACACACTAAACGCTGATATTAATATAACCACAACCAACAACCAAACCACAATGATAGAACTGTTCTCTTCAGAAGGGTGCAGTTCGTGTCCCCGCGCTGAAAAATGGATGAATGAACTCGTTACCAATCCTAACTTGTGGAGTGAACTCATTCCACTTGTTTATCACGTTGATTATTGGGATAATTTAGGCTGGAAAGACCGTTTTGCAAAGTATGAATACTCTTATAAACAGCGTGAATATCGAAAACGTGGACATTCTAAAGGGGTCTACACCCCAGGCTTTTATATTAATGCTCAAGAGTGGCGCGGGTGGTTCAAGTTTGAGATGTTAAACCATGACGTAAAAGAGGCTTCAAAATTACATCTTGAAGTACACAACAACAAAGTAAGTGTTAACTACAAAAGCCCCCTAAAAAATTACGAACTGCACATGGCACTTTTAGGTTTTGGATTACGTACTAAAGTACCTAAAGGTGAAAACAAAGGTAAAACACTTGAACATGACTTTGTGGTGCTTGAAGAGAAAAAAGTAACACTGAGTAAAGTACTTTCACATCATACGCTTTTAACAACTGATGTTAAAGCCAAGCGCTATGCTCTCGTGGTGTGGACAAGTGATGTGAATTCGATGAAAGTTTTACAGAGTACGGGTGGGTGGTTGTAGAAAAGCTAGGTGATCTGTGAACCCTATATAGGACATATATTCAAATTAAACTACCCAGTTGTGAGTTCGCTTGACACCACCACATTTTCCCTAACTACTTGAAATTTAGAAAGTATCGTACAACTTTTAACCTTCAACGAGATGTTCTGATAGTACTAAACTATAGTAGACTCCTCTACCTTTTCCATGACTTTGCATCAATCCTTTTAATTGTAAGTCTGATAAATCCCTACTTGCTGTTAATCGTGTAGCTTTTGTTATTCCCATATACTTTTGAACTCTCATTCCCCCTTCAAATTCAGTGGGTAAATAGGATAACATTTTGAAGATAACCTTTTTCTGTCTCTCGTTGAGCTTAGTTTCTCTATGTCTATCCCAAAATTTGGCTTTTATTTGTACCGATTCTATCTCCAAAAGTGTAGAATCGATGGAATCTTCAAGTAGTTTTATAAACCATTTCATCCACGGTGTTATATCTTGAGTGGTACTCACACAGACTTTGTCTAATACCTCATAATATTCTTTTCTTTTTTGATAAATAGTTGTCGAGATAGAATAAAACTTTGCATTGGCAAGAGACGCTTGTGCTAGAACATAATCAGTTATGGCTCTAGCAATCCTTCCGTTACCATCATCAAAAGGGTGAATAAGCACAAAATATAGGTGCGAAATTGTAGCTTTTTGCACTGCACCAAGAGTATCATCGTTATTTAGCCAAACTAAAAACTGATTCATTAGTGCTTGAACATGGGAAGATGATGGTGCAATGTAATGCACTTTTTTTTATTCCAAGGGCCTGAAACAATTTGCATATCTTCACTATCTGTTCTATAGCATCCTATATTTATATCTCGTAATCCTGAACTTCCAGTTGGAAATAGTGCTTTGTGCCATTGTAACAGTCTTTTCTCGTCTAATGGTGCCTGATTTGTTTTTGCATCAACTAGAATTTCTATGAGTGAATCAGATTCCCTTGTGTAACTGTAATCATCTTCTAGCCCTAGTTTGAGAATTTTATTGATTGATGAGCGAACAGATGACCGTTGTAGTATTTCACCTTCTATAGCAGAAGTACTGAGTGCTTCGTTTATGAGTCTATCTAATTGTAATGTAGTTGTATCATCCTCAGACATAAACTTTTCAATCATATCAAGCTGACCAAACTTGTGGTTAAGAGTATCTAAGTTGATATCTTCGTAAATAAATGTAGGGAAATTATCGCCTTCCCAAATCCATCTTTTTTCTTCATGATATGTTTTCATAGGTTAATTGTATCATTTTTTGATACATTAATATGCTGTAATTGTATCATTAGTCGGAGTTTTCGTAAAAGAATGCAAATAAGATGCTATATATTATCAATATATTCAAGACCAATAAAAATACATTCTTAAAGTATTTTCATATCCCGTAATTAGTTTAGAAGATTTTTGATTATAAAACTCTATTGTTGTCATATATGTATTTTACAGAATGTTTATTACAAAGTTATTAAATATAGGAAAATAAAATTTGTTGTTAGAGCAATAGAATGATTAAGGCAATGAATAAGCTTTATTGGAGAGGAATTCATATCGGGTGTGACTATGTCACTAAGTTTTTGATATTGATAATAAGGGCATTTTTTTTCCTCTAATTATTAATATCCTATTATATCACAGCTGTAAATAAAGACTTATAAATGAATTGGGTAAAATAAGTGTACTAAAACTTTTGGAGCGTTTAATGCAAGAGATGTACACAATGAGTATTGATATTCACAATTTTGGAGTGATGGCATTAATACTTGTCATGATAATAAATGTTGTGCTGTTAAAACTAAATTCAGATATTCGAGTTTATGCCAAAAAGATGCGGATCTTTATGCCAATTTCTACCTCACTTATTTTCCTAATTATATTTACTGGAACTGTTATGATGGCGGCAAAACATCTTAATTTTACAGTACAAAATATTATCATGATACTTTTTGCCATAGTCCTTATTTTAATGGAAGTGTACCGATACAAACGCTTAAAACAGTCTATTGTTGAAGAGTTTGATAAATATAAAATTGCATCATATAAAATTTTAGGTGTTGAATTAGTAATGACCTTTATGATTGCTTTATGGATGTTCTCAATTTCTAATAACTGGGGCTCTTAATGATCTATATTTTTGATGACAATGCTTCACAAGAGATTTTAAAAATTAAAGGTGAAACTTTTAAATACCTTTTTAAGGTACGTCGTCATAATATTAATGATACGATACTTTTTAGAAACGAAGATACTATTGAAATAGCACACTATTATGAAGTAGTAGAACTTGATGGACGTAGTGCAACACTTGCACTTCGAAAAAGTATTAAAGAAGCTTCACAAGCAAAAAAAGAGCTTCATTTAGCATGGTGTGTTATTGATTCGAAATCCATTGAAAAATCATTGGCAATGTTAAATGAAATTGGTGTAAGTCAAATAACATTTATTAATTGTGAACGAAGTCAAAAAAACTTCAAACTTGATTTTAAACGGTATGAACGAATTTTACATGCATCAATGCAACAGTGTGGACGTACTCATAAAATGGCATTTGATGAGGTGAAATCGTTAAAGAGTTTTATTGAGAAAAATCCTCAAACTGTAGTATTTGACTTTTCAGATAAAGTTCTGGATTCAAGTATTGAGATAGATACTATCTTAATTGGTTGTGAGGGTGGATTTTCAAAGAGTGAAAAAGAGATGTTATCGACACAGCAACAAGTACGTTTAGATACTCCCATGATATTACGTTCTGAAACAGCTGTTGTTGCTGTGTGTAGTAGGGTTCTTTTTTAATCATTTTTCTTTTTAATAAAAGGATTACAAAATGCAAAATTTAAGTCAAAAAACGTGCGAAGTGTGTAAAGTTGGTTCTAATGCAGTATCACAAGAAGCAAAAACTGAGTATTTAAAAGTTATTCCCGATTGGGATATTGTAGAAGAAGAGAATGTTGAAAAACTACAGAGAGAATTTATATTTAAAAACTTTGTAGACGCATTAGCATTCACTAATAAAGTGGGTGAAATTGCAGAAGATGAAAGCCATCATCCTGATATAACAACACGATATGGAAGTGTTACTGTTGTTTGGTATACCCATAAAATAATGGGACTTCATATTAATGATTTTATTATGGCGACAAAGACGGATGGTTTATTTAGTGTGACATAAATTTTGGCTCTGTCGACGTTAATGGTTGAAAATAATAAATTAAAAAATATAGTGCTACAATAGAAGTATAAGAACTTCGAACTGAAGGACTACATTATGAAAAACAGACCTTTTCACGAGCTAC
>Ga0233442_1001215_pt1 | contig 20398 bp, 20 predicted proteins | sample SI_123_September_3_FD_182789 | JGI IMG/M metagenome (GOLD analysis project Ga0233442, IMG submission 182789) | Seawater microbial communities from Saanich Inlet, British Columbia, Canada - SI_123_September2016_150_MG | ecosystem: Environmental > Aquatic > Marine > Inlet | place: Canada: British... | reverse complement strand
CAACAGGGTGGCCCCTCCGGCGGCCTCGGCGTTTCGGCGCACCGGCGTCAGACTCTCGCGATCACGCAGACGGTCCCGGCGTAGCTAGTTCAAGCCGCTCCGGTACGATTTCGACCCAGCACAAATGCACTGGCCGCCGGGAACGGCTGAACAATGAGGACTGATTGATCGTGGGGTATCCGAGTTTGATTCGACGAACTGCATTGGCCGTTGGTTCCCTTGCTGCCGCCCTTGCGGTCGATTTCGTCACGAAATCGCTGATCGTCAATATTGTGATGGTGCCGCCGCGCACGATCGAGATCGCGCCATTTTTCAATCTCACGCTCGGTTTCAACACGGGCGTCAGCTTCGGGATGTTCCGCGACCTTTTCGTGGAGCGGCCACTGTTGCTCGCCGGGATCGCAGTCGTGATCGCGGCAGGACTCCTCGTCTGGGCCGTGCGAACCGCAAAGCGCATTGAGACATTCGCCTTGGGCCTGATTGCCGGCGGTGCTGTAGGCAATGTGGTGGATCGGGTGCGCCACGGAGCGGTGACCGATTTCCTTGATTTCCACGTCCGCGATTGGCACTGGCCCGCCTTCAACATGGCGGATGTCATGATCACTATCGGCGTCGTCCTATTGATCACAGGCTCCCTTTGGCCGGCGCGATCGATGGTCTCGGTCCGGAAGCAACCGAGTCGAACCGGGCACTCACGATGACGCTCATCGACGTGTCTTTACTGGGTTTGGCAACGGCAGCGACGGCGGGCGCCATTTCCTTTGTCTCGCCCTGCGTGCTGCCGCTTGTCCCGGGCTATCTGTCCTACGTCGCGGGAGGAGCCGACGGTACCGTCGGCGACGGCAGGACACGCCAGCTCCAAGTTCTCGGACCAGCGCTCCTGTTCGTGCTCGGCTTTACCACCGTCTTTATTCTACTCGGGCTCAGTGCGATGGCCCTCGGCGGATTCCTGCAACGCTACCAGATCGAAGCGAACCTGATCGGTGGCGCGCTGGTCGCGGTTTTCGGTCTCGCGATGACGGGGCTGCTACCCGTGCCGGTCGCGCTTATGGCGGATCGGCGCTGGCGAGGGCCGAAGCAGATCGGAGGCACTTTCGGGGCCTATCTTCTCGGCATAGCCTTTGGTTTTGGCTGGACGCCCTGCATCGGCCCGGTGCTCGGCTCGATCCTCACCGTGACGGCAACCTCGGCCGGCAATGGAGCGGTGCTCCTCGGCGCCTACGGTCTCGGCCTCGGCATCCCGTTTTTGCTTGTAGCGCTGTTCTTCGGCAGCGCGGCCGTGGTCCTGAAACGCCTGCGGCGCGCCGGAGCGGTCCTCAATATCGGCGCTGGGGCAGTGATGGTCGGCGTCGGCATTCTGATGATGACCGGTCGCCTGCAGGAGATCGCCATCTGGATGCTGACGACGTTCCCAGCGCTCGGCAACATCGGTTGAGGTGCGTGGCCGCAAACGATCGCTCGGTCGGGGCAGACGGGCCGCGAATTCGTCCTCGGGCATTCGATCCGCCGCGCGACGGCTCCGTCCTGCAGGCAACACTGTCATTTGGCCTTCAAGGAAAAACATGGTGGATTATCAACCAACAAAAAGGCGCGCGCTGCTCTTCTTGAACCCGCGAAGCCGCAGCGGTGGCAATCGCGCAGCTGATGGCGCTGTCAAGCAGCTTGAGGCTGGCGGATTTATATTGACGCACGGGCTGTGCGCTCAGTCGGCAGATATGACCCGCGAGGTCCATCGGCTTGCGCACGAGGTCGATCTCGTGATCGTCGGCGGCGGCGACGGGACTGTCAACGCCGTGCTCAAGGGCGTGCTAGAGACTGGCTTGCCGCTCGGCATCCTACCGTTCGGCACGGCGAATGACCTTGCCCGGACACTTGGTCTTCCGGGTGAACCTGCAGCGGCGGTCGCGGTCATCGTCGCGGGCTGCACGAGGCGGATCGACGTCGGCCAAGTCAATGACCAGTTCTTCGTCAATGTGGCGAGCATGGGCCTGAGTGTTGAACTCGCGCGTCGTATGACCGGCAACCTGAAGCGGCATTTGGGGCGGCTTAGCTATCCGCTGGCTGCGCTAAAGACAGTGTTTTACACGAGGCCGTTCACAGCCGAGGTGGCGAGCGCCGATCGCACGATCCGGCTCCACAGTCTTCAGATCGCAGTCGGAAACGGTGTGTTTTACGGCGGCGGTATGGCCGTCTACGAGGCTGCAGCTATCGACGACCAGTGCTTGGACTTCTACAGCGTCGAGCCGCGACGATTTTGGCAGTGGCCGCTGTTCCTGACGGCATTCCGGCGCGGTCGTAACCGAAATCTTGTCGGCATGCGCGCCTTCTGCAGCCCTGGCCCCCTTGAGATCCGAACTGACCCGCCGCTACCCGTCAACACTGATGGGGAAATCACGACAATGACGCCCGCCCGCTTCAATCTCTTGCCGCGTGCGTTGTCAGTCTTCGTACCAGCAGGTGACCAACGCCTTCGAGCAGCGCTCGCAAATTGAAGGAGCCTGCATGACGGAAGCTTGTACTCAGGGCGTCGACACTGGATTCGTGACGTTGGGCTACACCAAGGTCGCCGTGCTGGGCGTTGTCCAGGGGATCACCGAACTGCTGCCGATCTCGTCGACGGCGCACATGCGGATCGTGCCTGCGTTGCTCGGTTGGCAGGATCCCGGCTCCGCCTTCTCCGCCGCCATGCAGCTCGCAGCACTGGCTGCCGTCGTCAGCTATTTTTGGGCTGACGTGAGCCAGTTGGCCACGAACTCGCTCCGCGCCGTTGCGCATCGGGACTTTCGGGACCGACACTTCCGCTTCTCGGTGTGGATCGGACTCGCGACGATCCCGATCGGCGTGGCTGGCTTGTCTTTGTCGGGAATGCTGAACGCCTGCAGTTCTCCTTTGCGCAGTCTCACCGTGATCGGCTGGGCCTGCATCGTAATGGCCGTCCTCCTGGCGTTGGCGGAGATTCATGCCCGCCACAGACGAACACTTGAGAATGTGTGCCTTATCGATGCAATGATTGTCGGCATCGCGCAGATCGGCGCTTTGATCCCGGGAGTGTCGCGCTCAGGCTCCACCTTGACTGCCGCACTTGCGCTCGGCCTGAAACGGGAAGAGGCGGCGCGATTCTCCTTCCTCCTTGGCCTGCCGGCAATTGCGTTGGCCGGCTTCAAAGAACTTTGGGAACTCTACAAAGCTCAGTTGTCTCTCGACGGGTGGTCTATCCTTCTCGTTGGGCTCGCGGTGGCTTCTATTTCAGCTTTCTTCGCGATCTGGGGACTGATGCGCGTGCTTGAGCGTTTTTCGGCCTGGCCCTTCGTGGTTTATCGAGGCGCGCTCGGCATTTTTCTCATCACCGCCATTGCATTGGGCCGACTCACCTGATTTGCGAACGTTGGAAATCTGCATGAGTGCGAACGACAACAAGGAAGAATCCGAAATCGAGCTTGACGCGAGTAACGCAGCCGAACGCAAGACCTTGCTGTGGGTGCTCGGCATCAATTTCCTGCAAGTGATTGTCGCGGGGCTCGTAGGAGTTCTTGCAGATTCCACCGGTCTGCTGGGTGCCGCCCTCGATAATTTAGGGGATGCCGGTGTCTATGCCGTCAGCATCTATGCCGTTGGGCGGACGATTTTGGCCAAGGTGCGTGTCGCACGGCTGTCCGGCCTCCTTCTGATCGTTTTGGGCCTGGCGCTGCTCGTGGAGGTCCTTCGACGTTTCTTCGTGGGCGCTGAGCCGATCGGTTTAGCCATGATTGTTACGGCCATCGCAAACGCTGCGACCAATCTGCTTTGCCTGCGGTTGCTGCGCTCGCATCGAGACCAAGGCGTGCACTTGAAGGCGTCCTGGATTTTTACGACTAACGACATGCTGGCCAACGCTGGGATCGTTGTTTCCGGCGCTGCAGTCATGTTCTTCAGGTCACCGCTTCCCGATTTGATCATAGGGCTGGTGGTTGTTGGGATCGTTCTCAAGGGCGGCTGGGATATTCTGAAGGAAGCGCGCGAGGCGCAACGGGAGGGATTGTCGGTTCCCGAAAACTGATAAGCGAGCGGTCCCTCCGCGCCTTGCTTGGACCGTACTCGCGACTTGAGGCAACAGCCTGACTTGCCTGCCACGAATGGCTACCGCAGCATTTCTTCCTCGGCCCCGTAAGAGTAGGTTCCGATGTGAGTGGGTGGCGACGAAGACGACAAGGCTGCGGATCATTCCGCTGTTCAAGCCTAGAGAACGAACCTCCGATCTCGATCACATTTTTCTTGATCCTGTAGTGGCTACAGCATGTACCTTTCCGCTCGGTCTTGCACGGCTCGATGACAAAGGAAGCGGGTACGCCGTGATCGTAGCAGCCTCCTAGAAGCAAGAGTGGCCCGCATAATTCAGGCCACGGGAGGTAGCACCCTGACGATCGAAGTGCGCCATCTTCGCTACGTTGTTGCAGCCGCCGAGCGCGGAAGCTTTCGACGCGCGGCAAGGGCGCTGAAAGTTCAGGAGTCTGCCATCAGCCGACGTATCCGGGATCTCGAAGACGAGATCGGAGCCGCGCTTTTCGTTCGTCACCATGGCGGCGTTCACCTCACCCAGGCGGGCCAGAGATTCGTTATGCGCGCGCGTCGGGCTCTGAGCCAGATTGGCCACGCGGCCATCGATGCGGGTTCGTTCGGTCGCGGTGAGACAGGTGTGGTGCGCATTGGGATATTTTCTTCGCTCGCTTCTGGCTTTCTGTCCGATCTGCTCCGCGCCTATGTCGGAGCGAACCCCGAGGTCCGCCCCGACCTCATCGAAGGGGCCCCGACCGACCACATCGCCTCGGTTCAAAGACATCGGCTGGATATCGCCTTCCTGACAGGTCAGCCAATCGCGGATGGCTGCGATCTGGCCCATCTCTGGAATGAGCGGGTCTATGTGGCATTGCCCAGCGATCATGAACTAGCGCGAAAGCGTGAGATCGCGTGGGGGAATCTGCGAGACAGACACTTCATTGTGAGTGAGACCGATCCCGGACCTGAGATCCACGACTACCTGGTGAAGCATCTGGCCGATCTTGGCCACCATCCAAGCGTCGAACGCCACGGCGTGGGCAGGGACAACTTGATGCATCTTGTAGCGATCAGACAAGGTCTTACTCTTACAAGTGAAGCGACGACGGCAGCGCGCTTTCCCGGCGTGGTTTACCGCCCGCTATCCGAGGAGATCCTGCCATTCTGCGCAATATGGTCGCCACAGAACGACAATCCGGCGCTGCGACGGCTTCTCAGTCTGGCGAGAACTATGTCGAAAGCTGCTTTGCCGGGCTTGCTCCCCGATGATGGGACTGACGGACTATGAGTGGTCCGCCTCCTTTGGGGCAATTTGCCGCTGAGACGACATCACGGCTCGCCGAGCCTTTGCGAACACCCGATCGGTCGCCATAAAGCGCTCGATCATCGGTGAGATCAGCTTGACCGGGTCCCCAATCGGCCGTCCGGTCTCGCGGGCGAGTACCTGCGAATAGGCCACGAGGTCGCGGTGAACCGACGCCGGCAGTTCGATTGAGATCTTGACGGGCTTGTCATCGTCAATGACCCCGAGCTTCAGCTTCACCATTGGTCAACCTCCGTAGGGTTCGAGGACAAGGTCTCGCGTGACGATGACGCGGACGGGGAATCCCGGACGGACGGTCAGCGTCGGCGCGACGTTCAACTGGCGACGGACGATCTGCTGGCCAGCATCATTGATCGTGTTTTGCCCGCCGTTGCGGATTGCCTGGATCAGGCGGTCGTCGTCGTTCGTAGCCAGCTCGGCCCCGATGCTCAGCAGCGTGGAGAGCCCCGCTGCTTTGGCCAGATCCCACCAGTGATAGTCGACGCCGTCCTGCAAGCCAGCATAGCCCTCCGCGTCGGCGCCTGGCTGGCGCTCGAGCACGATCGACCGCCCGTTCGGGAAAATCAGCCGGTTCCAGACCAGCAGCACACGGCTTTGGCCGAACTGAACATTGTTGTCGTATTGGCCGATAATGCGTGTGCCCTGCGGCACTAATAGAATGCGGCCGGTCGGGCTGTCATAGATGTTTTCCGTAACCTGGGCCGTGATCTGGCCGGGCAGATCGGAGCGGATGCCGGTGATCAGCGCCGCCGAGATCACCGCGCCGGCCTGAAGAATGTTCGGCGATGCCGGCGCCGCGACGCGATCCGGCGAGACCGTCCGCCGATCGGCGGCGGCATTGAGAAACGCGAGCTGGCGCTCCTGCGCGGTCGGTGTGGCCGGCTGCGGCGCGAGGCCGAGGCTCGTTAGATCGGGCAGAGGCAGTTGGGGACTGGCGGGCGGTGTTCCGCCTGGTGAGGCCGCCGCTGGCGTCGTGGTCGTCCGGGTTTCCGTCGAAGCGAACAGCCGCGCCGTCCGTGCCGCCTCCAATTCCTGAAGCCGGCGCTGTTCCTCGGCGCTGAGGCCGGGACTGGGCGCCGCCATGCCAGGAACCGGGACGGGTTGGCCCCGGTTCTGCGCGTCGAGGATGGGGCGGCCGAGATCGCCGGGCAGTGGTGGCCCGAGCACCGGCCCCGTATAATCACGCGGCAGGCCGGCAAGGCCATCAGCGGTCGCGCGATTGTCGGTCGAATACAGCTCTTCATTCGGGCGGCCGCCGTCGCGGGTCTGGAGCGCGTAGATCAACGCTCCACCGATCCCGACGCTGGCGACGAGACCGAGGCCAGCAAGCACCTTCCTTGACAACCGCGTGACGCGCGGCGCCTCGGCGCGCAGCCGCATCGGCGGCGCCGGCTCGCCGATCAGGGGCTGCTCGACGTTCTCCGGCTCTGCCCCTTCCTCTTTCCGGGAATCGATGTCGCTCACGATGCCGGCCTCCCGTCGGTGCGGGTGATGCGCACGCGCTTTTGGCGATCGCCCGCGCCGAAGCGCAGCTCGGCGGCGGCGAACAGGCGATCGACGATCATGTGGTTCCCGCGGACCCGGTAGTTCACCAGCTCGGAGGTGTTGCCTTCCGGCCCGACGACGAAGAGCGGCGGCATCTCGCCCTGACCTATGCCGCGTGGAAACTCGATAAAGACCTGGCGGCCGTCGTCGAAGGCACGGAGCGGACGCCACGGCGCACGGTCACCGTCGATGTCGTAGCGGAAATTGACACGGGACAGGTCGATGCCGGTGGCGACCGGCTGGGCGGCCTGCGCTTCGGCGTTTTGACGGCGCAGCGCGATGAGCTGATCCTGCGGATATTGCCAGGAGACCGAGGCCATATAGGTGCGCTCGGTCGAGCGCAGTTCCATGTGGTAGGTGCGCAGGTTGGTATTGATGACCAGGTTGGTCATCAGCTCGGCGCGCGTTGGTTTCACCAGGATGTGGATCTGTCGCGTCGCGCCGGATCCACTCTCGGTGTCGCCGATGATCCAGCGCACGGTGTCGCCGGCAGCGACCGGTCCGGAGCCCACGAGCTGCTCGCCGGGCTGGAGGGCGATGTCGGTGATCTGCCCGACGGCGGTGTAGACCTGATAGAGCGCGCCTTGTGTGAAGGGATAAACCTGCATCGAGTTGATGAAGCCGTTGCGGACGGGCTGCACGCGGGCGGCGGCATTGGCCTGGTTGACGCGAGCGGCCGGATCGGTCGCCTCCGGCGCGCTTCGTGTCGTCTCGACCGGCTTCATCTGGCCGGGGAGCGGCAGCGGCCGGGGAAGTTCGACCACGGTGATCGGCGCCGGGGGATCGACGGTTTGGACGGCGGGTGCAGCGCCGTCATGGCTGATCTCGGGCGGCTTCTGCGTGGTGGCGCAGCCGGCGAGCGCGGTCGTCGCGAGGAGAAGCAGCGGCAGTGCGGCTTTGCGCAAAACCTGCGATGCGGATGTGTGTGAAGCCGGGTTTCCGGCTTTACGGAAAGACGACTTCATTGTCCGAGCTCCCGTGACCAGTTGATGGCGTTGACGTAGATTCCGAGCGGGTTGGCCCGGAGTTTTTCGGCGGTGCGCGGCGGCTGCACGACGATGGTGAGGATGGCGGTCCAGCGCGACGTCTCTGCGAGAGCGCCGTCCTGATAGCGGCGCTCGAGCCAGGCGACGCGGAAGCTCGTGGGTGACGCGCGGATGACCGACGAAACGTCGACCGAGATCTGCTGCTTGCCGACCTTGGTGAACGGGTCGTTGGCCCGGGCGTAGTCGTTGAGCGCCATCGCGCCGGCCGAGGTCGTGAACTCATACGCGCGCAGCCAGTTCTGCCGCACGATGATGGCGTCTGCCGGGATCGAGCGGACTTGCTCTATGAAGCGCGCGAGATGCCAGGCCATCTGCGGATCGGTCGGCTGATAGTCGGCGGTCGCCGGTGCGACGGCTTGCGCCTGCCCGAGGCGATCGACCTGCACCACCCAGGGGACGATCGTTCCGCGCGCCGACTGCCAGACAAGCGCTGTGGCGAAGCCGGCAGACAGGATCAGCGAGCCAAACGCCATCAACCGCCAGTTCTTCGCCTGCACACGGGCGGAGCCGATGCGTTCGTCCCAGACCTGGCCGGCGCGCTGGTAGGGAGTCTCGGGTCCAGGTGATTTGCCATAGTGGGTTGCTGGTCGTTTGAAGAGGCTCATCAGCGGTCGCTTTCGGAAAGGTTGATGGAAGAGCCGCCCCCGTGGCTGTCACCAGAGCGGACGGCATGCGCGGCGGCCTGGACGCCATGCGTGATGTTCTGAGAGCGCTTCATGCGCTTGGCCCAATCGGGCGGTCCCTGACGGGACGAGGTGCTTTGACCGGTAGAGGCGTCGATCACGGCCTCCGTCTCCCCGCCGACCGTGCCTGCGTTCGAGGAGCCGCCCGTTGCCTCGAAGGCGGACTTGGCGCCGGCGGAGAAGCTCGACTTCATGCTGTCGGCCGCACGCGACGCGGCGCGCTTCAGTGGAGAGGCAGCAGCGGACGCGCCCGCGCGGGCAACACCGCCGAGACCGGAAGCGACGCCGGCGGCGCCGGACTGGCCAGCCGCGCCGAGGCTGTAGGCGGTGGACGCTCCGCCCGCGAGGGCGGCTCCACCGCGAGCAGCGGCGGCGGCCCCGCCGATCGCCGCCGCGCCTCCGGAAGCAACGGCCCCCACGGTGGCAACGCCGGCGGCGACCATTCCGCCAGCGGCGAGGCCGGTGCCGACGGCAGCGCCTGCGCCAAGCTGGGGACCGCCCGAGACCAGGCCATTGGCAATGCCGGGACCGAAGATGCCGAGGCCGAGCAGCGACAATGCTGCGAGCACGATCGCCATGGCCTGGTCGATCGTCGGCGTCGCGCCACCGAAGCCGGCGGTGAATTCGGAGAATAGCGTCGAGCCGATACCGATGATGACGGCGAGCACCAGAACCTTGATCCCGCTGGAAATCACGTTGCCAAGCACGCGTTCGGCCATGAAGGCGGACTTGCCGAACAGGCCGAAGGGGATGAGGACGAAGCCGGCGAGTGTCGTCAGCTTGAACTCGATGAGGGTGACGAAGAGCTGGATGGCGAGGATGAAGAAGGCGAGCAGCACCAGCGCCCAGGCGAGGAACATGCAGGCGATCTGGATGAAATTCTCGAAGAACGACCAGTAACCCATCAGGCCGGAGATGGAATCGAGGAGCGGTCGACCGGCATCGAGCCCGGTCTGCGCCACCTTACCGGGGCGGAGCAGATCGGCGGTCGTGAAGCCCGTGCCGCTCGCCTTCAGGCCGAGGCCGGCGAAGCTCTCGAAGACGATGCGGGCGAGGTTGTTCCAGTTGCCGATGATGTAGGCGAACACCCCGACGAACAGGGTCTTCTTCACGAGCCGCGCGATGATGTCGTCGTCAGCGCCCCAGCTCCAGAACAGGGCGGCGAGCGTCACGTCGATGACGATCAGCGTCGTGGCGATGAACGCGACTTCACCGCTCAGCAGCCCGAAGCCGGAATCGATGTAGCGGGTGAAGACCTCCAGGAAGTGGTCGATGACGCCGGTGCCGCCCATGATGCTATTTGGCCTCTTCGGGTTGGAGCGGAACCGCGGGTGCCGGGATGGTTGCCGTCGGGCGCGGCGAGCGCGGTGCTTCGGGTAACGGTTCGGCGGGGCGAGCCCCGGGAGCCAGGAACCGGCGACGGTTCTCGGCCCAGGCGCGCAGGCAGGAAGGGTCGCGCGGACCGGCCTCACCGATTCCCGCGCAGCGGATGAGTTCGGCCCGCAGAGGATCGGCGGTCTCGGCACCGGCCCGATCGACGCTCTGGTAGATCGGCGCGTCCTCTTGCCGGGTCATCTCGATCGCCGCGGCGGTGACGGCGACGGCGATGAAGACGATGGCGCCGAGGCGTGCGAACATCTTTCCGTCCACGATCGCGCCCTCAGTTGCCGTTCTGGAACATCCGGGCATTGCCGGGCTGATAGCCGGATCCGGGAGTGAGGAAGCGACGGCGCTGCTCGCGGCCCTGTTCGGCCGCCGCGGCTTGCTCGGCGGACTGGAGCGCCTGCGCCCGGCCATTGGCCGCGACGACGGCCGTGAGATCGGCGAGCTGCTGCGCCTGAAGCGCGAGGAGCTGGTTGCCGGCCTGCGTCGCCTGAAGGGCGCCAGTCGCGCCCTGGCTCTGACCGACCAGCGCCGACATTTGCGTCCGGTTGGTGTCGATGTTGCCGACAACGCCGGCCTGGACGCGCATGGAGTCCTGCAGGCCGGCAACCGTATTCTGCCAACGTGTCCGGGCATCGGCGACGAGTTGCTGGTCCGAGGCGGACAGAGAGACATTGCGGTATTGCTGCTGGAAGGCGCGGTCGATCTGTTGAACATCGAAGGCGATGTTCTGGGCCTGGTTGAGCAACTGCTGTGTCCGCTGCACGGACTGCTGAAGCTGCTGAAGCGAGGAGAACGGCAGGCTCGCGAGATTGCGGGCTTGGTTGATCAGCATCGTCGCCTCGTTCTGTAGCGAGGTGATCTGGTTGTTGATCTGCTGCAGCGCGCGGGCGGCCTGAAGGACGTTCTGCGCATAGTTGGTAGGGTCGTAGACGATGATGGCATGTGCCGGCGCGGTGAGCAGCGGCGACAGTGCCAACGGCGCCGCCAGGATGGACAGGGCGAGCCGAGCGGCGCGCGTGCGGGAGCGAAAACGGATCATGAAGATACCTCCTGGCTGGTGGGAATGACGGTCTGGGGGGTGACATTGGTGAGGTCAGCGATGAGATCCGCCGCCCAGCCGAGCGAGCATTGGGCGAGCCATGCGTGCAGGAAGCCGTCGCGGCCAACGCGGGCGAATACCTCGGCGATCAGCGCCTGGTGCTGTTTCGAGGACGCGGCGCAGAGCGCCAGCGCGACGTCGGACAGGCCCAGCTCGAACAGTCGGTTGCCGCGTCGTGACTGGCAGTAGTAGTCGCGCTTCGGCATGGCCCGCGCGAGGATCTCGATCTGGCGGTCGTTGAGACCGAAGCGGCGATAGATCGCGGTGATCTGCGGCTCGATTGCGCGTTCGTTCGGCAGCAGCAGACGCGTCTGGCAGCTTTCGATGATCGCCGGCGCGATGGCGGAATTGTCGATGTCCGACAGCGATTGCGTGGCGAAGATGACGCTGGCGTTCTTCTTGCGCAGCGTCTTCAGCCATTCGCGGAGCTGGCCGGCGAAACCCTCGTCGTCGAGCGCCAGCCAGCCTTCATCGACGATCAGCAACGTCGGCCGGCCGTCGAGCCGGTCCTCGATGCGATGGAACAGATAGGCGAGAACGGCGGGCGCGGCGCTGGTGCCGATCAGGCCCTCGGTCTCGAAGGCTTGGACCGTTGCTTCACCCAGATGCTCGGCTTCGGCGTCGAGCAGCCGACCATAGGGACCGCCAACGCAGTAGGGCCGCAGCGCCTGTTTCAGGTCGTTCGATTGCAGGAGGACGGCGAGGCCGGTGATGGTGCGCTCGTTGACGGGGGCGGAGGCCAATGAGGTCAGCGCCGACCAGAGATGCTCCTTGACGTCCGGCGTGATCGACAAGCCTTCGCGCAGGAGGATCGCGACGATCCAGTCCGCCGCCCAGGCGCGCTCCGGCACCTCATGGATTCCCGCCAGCGGCTGGAGCGAAACGGAGGAGTCCGACCCCTCGGTCAGGCCACCGCCGAGATCGTGCCAGTCGCCGCGCATCGCCAACGCCGCCGCGCGGATCGACCCGCCGAAATCAAAGGCGAAGACTTGGGCGTCCCGGTAGCGCCGAAATTGAAGCGCCATCAGGGCCAGCAGCACTGACTTGCCGGCGCCGGTCGGTCCGACGACGAGCGTGTGGCCGACGTCGCCGACATGAAGGGAAAACCGGAACGGGGTGCTTCCCTCGGTCTTGCCATAGAGCAAGGGGGGCGACCCGAAGTGCTCATCCCGTTCCGGCCCCGCCCACACCGCCGAGAGCGGGATCATGTGGGCGAGATTGAGCGTGGAAATCGGCGGTTGCCGTACATTGGCGTAGACGTGGCCGGGCAGAGAGCCGAGCCAGGCGTCCACGGCATTGATCGTCTCGGGCATTGCCGTGAAGTCGCGGCCCTGGACGATCTTCTCGACCCGCCGCAGCTTTTCGGCGGCGATCCGCGAATCCTCATCCCAGACCGTGATGGTCGCCGTCACATAGGCCTGGCCGGCATAGTCGGCGCCGAGCTCCTGAAGGGCGAGGTCCGCGTCCGCCGCCTTGTTGGCGGCGTCGGTGTCCACGAGGACGGAAGCCTCGTTGGTCATCACCTCCTTCAGGATGGCGGCGATCGATTTGCGCTTGGCGAACCATTGCCGCCTGATCTTCGTGAGCAGCTTGGTCGCATCGGTCTTGTCGAGCAGGATGGCGCGCGTCGACCAGCGATAGGGAAAGGCGAGCCGATTGAGATCGTCGAGCAAGCCGGGCGTGGTCGCCGTCGGAAAACCGACGATGGTGAGCACGCGCAGATGCGCCGTTCCCAGTCTCGGCTCCAGCCCGCCGGTGAGCGTCTGGTCGGCGATCAGGGCATCGAGATACATCGGTGTCTCGGGCACCCGGACGCGCTGGCGTTTGGTCGAGACGCAGGAATGGAGGTAGGTCAGCGTCTCGCCGTCATCGAGCCAGACGCATTCCGGCATGAAGCCTTCGACGAGCTGCAGCACGCGATCGGTGCGGTCGATGAAGCCGCGCAGGATCTCATGGGCGTCGATGCCCGACTGCTCGCGGCCCTCATAGAGCCAGGCTTCCGTACGCGCGGCATCCTCGGCCGGTGGCAGATAGAGGAAGGTCAGGAAGTAGCTGGACTCGAAATGCGTGCCCGCTTCCTCGAAATCGGCCTTCCTCTCGGCATCCAGCAGACCGGACGCTGAATCCGGAAACATGCTTGAGGGATAGGTCGCAGCGGCGTGGCGCTGCGCCTCGACGAAGATCGACCAGCCGGAGCCGAGACGCCGGAAGGCGTTGTTGAGCCGGCCAGCGACGGCGACCAGTTCGGCCGGCACGGCGGAATCCATATCCGGGCCACGGAATCGGGCCGTGCGCTGGAACGAGCCGTCCTTGTTGAGAACGACGCCTTCGCCAACCAGGGCGACCCAGGGCAGGAAGTCGGCGAGCCGGGTGTTGCGATTGCGATATTCGGCAAGATTCAACATTGGTGCGCCTCCTCAGACCGCTAGGTGGCCGGGGATGCGCAGATGGCGGCGCACGACGTCGACGAATTGGGGATCGCGCTTGGCCGCCCAGACGGCGGCGAAGTGGCCAATGGCCCAAAGGCCAAGGCCGACCAGCCAGAGGCGAAGGCCGAGGCCGAGCGCCGCGGCCAGCGTGCCGTTGAGGATGGCGATTGAGCGCGGGGCGCCGCCGAGCAGGATGTGCTCGGTCAGCGCCCGGTGGACGGGCACGCTGAAGCCCGGCACCTCGCCGGCGTGATCGGCCGGACCCGCCATCAGACGAGCGCTCCGCCGCCGAACGAGAAGAACGACAGGAAGAACGAGCTGGCCGCGAACGCGATCGACAGGCCGAAGACGATCTGGATCAGCCGGCGGAAGCCGCCCGACGTGTCACCGAAGGCCAGCGTCAGGCCGGTGACGATGATGATGATCACCGCGATGATCTTGGCGACCGGGCCTTCGATCGACTGGAGGATCTGCTGGAGCGGCTGCTCCCACGGCATCGACGAGCCCGACGCGTGGGCGGCGGGCGCCAGAGCGATCGATACGAAGGTGACACACGCCGCCGTCGCGATGTGACGGCGTATGCGGAGCGAATGACGGATCATGCTGGATCTCCTGGTGGTTCGGATGCTGCGAGGGTGATGACGTAGTCGCCGGTCGGGCCGAGCCCATCGACGCGGGCAAGTTCGGCAAGGCGACGCTGGGCGCCGCGGCCGGAAAGCACGGCGACGATATCGATGGTCTCGGCGATCAGCGCGCGCGGGACGGTGACGACGGCTTCCTGGATGAGTTGCTCGAAGCGGCGCACTGCGCCGATCGCCGTGCCGGCGTGGATGGTGCCAATGCCGCCCGGATGCCCGGTGCCCCAAGCTTTCAATAGGTCGAGGGCCTCAGCGCCGCGGACCTCGCCGATCGGAATCCGGTCTGGGCGGAGCCGCAGGCTGGAGCGCACCAGATCTGAGAGCGAGACCACGCCGTCCTTTGTGCGCAGCGCAACGAGATTGGGCGCGGCGCACTGCAGCTCGCGCGTATCCTCGATCAGGACGACGCGATCGTCCGTCTTGGCGACTTCGGCCAGCAGCGCGTTGGTGAGTGTCGTCTTGCCGGTCGAGGTGCCGCCGGCGACGAGGATGTTTTGCCGAGACGCCACGGCATCGCGTAGCGCCTCGGCTTGGGGCCCCGTCATGATCCTGGCGGCGACGTAATCATCGAGGGTGAAGACAGCGACGGCGGGTTTGCGGATGGCGAAGGCGGGCGATGAGACGATAGGGGGCAGCAGACCTTCGAACCGCTCTCCTGTTTCGGGTAGCTCGGCGGAGACGCGGGGGCTGCCGGGATGGACCTCGGCGCCGACATGGTGCGCGACCAGGCGCACGATCCGCTCGCCATCGGCGGCGGAGAGGCGCTCACCCGTATCGGCAAGCCCTTCGGAAAGGCGGTCGATCCAGAGCCGTCCGTCGGGGTTGAGCATCACCTCGACGATCGCGGGATCCTCCAGGAACCGGGCGATGGCGGGGCCAAGGGCGGTGCGCAACATGCGCGCACCCCGCATGATCGCTTCGGATTTCTGGTGTGCTGCCGCCACGTCGTCCCCGTCCTTTCGCGGGCGCGCACGACGCGCGGCCCTGGATCGGGGATGATTAAAAGAGCCGGAAGTCGGGCCGGTTCAACAAGATTAGATCGTCGTAGTAGCCTAGCGTGCAAATACAGGAGAACGGCGGAATCGGTTCCGACTTGATCGACGACAAGCGCACACTATCGGTCCTCTGGCGGCGAGTCGTCGTCATCGCCGCGCACCCTTCCGGCAATATCGTCCGGGATTTCCCGGAGGAAGCTTTGACCCTTCTGAAGCTTTTTGCCGAGCGTCTCGACGAAGCCTTCGAAGCGCTCGCGACCCTTGATCTGAGCCGCAGCCTGCACGTCGCCCGGCAATGGCGGGGTGATCGTCAGCCAGAAGCGGACGAAGAGCGCCAGCGTTTCGGCTGTGACGCCGAGATCGCGCTCGAGGCGTTGCGCCTGGCGCGAGAGCCGGTCCATCCGGCGGGTGAAGGCGGCTTCGCGTCGATCGGCGGCGTCAGGCGAAAGGAATGACGCCACGGCCGCCTCGACGATGGCCGATCGCGGGATCTTCTTGCGTTCCGACAGCTCGTTGATCCGGCTGATCATCTCGACGGGCAAGGTGAGGTTCAGGCGGTCCCGCATGGCCACCTCCTAGAGGTCCATGCCGTCATTGGGATCGAGCGAGACCTGACGCGCCACGCCGGTCATCTGCCGGCGCAGCGCCTGACGCTGGGCGACATCTTCGGGCTCCTCGTCTAGCATGATCGCGAACTCCTCCGCCGGTTTCTGGTCGGTCGTCTCCTTCACGATGGCGACATGGTCCGGAAGCTCGGGTTCCCGGCGCAAGCCGCTATTGGCCCGGTCGCCCTGCGCCTTCTCCACCTCGGCCAGTAGCGCCACGTCCGGCTTCGGTGGGACAAGCGTCGACCAGCCGTCAGCGCGGGATGTGCGCCCGCACCTCTGCGGATCGGGGGGCGACAGCACGCGTTCCTTGAACCGGGCATCCTCGTAGTAGCGTGCCTTCTTCGCCCGGATCGGCGCGGTGCCGGCGACCATGACGATCTCGTGTGCGGGCGGGAGCTGCATCACCTCGCCGGGGGTGAGCAGCGGGCGGGCGGTCTCCGAGCGTGAGACCATGAGGTGGCCGAGCCAGGGAGAAAGCCGGTGTCCGGCATAGTTCTTCATCGCCTTCATCTCGGTCGCGGTGCCGAGCGCATCGGAGACGCGCTTCGCGGTCCGTTCGTCGTTGGTCGCGAAGCTGACGCGGACATGGCAGTTGTCGAGGATCGAGTTGTTCGCCCCGTAAGCCTTCTCGATCTGGTTCAGCGACTGCGCGATCAGGAAGCTCTTGATGCCGTAGCCCGCCATGAAGGCGAGCGCGGACTCGAAGAAGTCGAGGCGGCCAAGCGCCGGAAACTCGTCTAGCATCATCAGCACGCGGTGCTTACGCTCCTTGGCGTGCAGGTCTTCCGTGAGGCGCCGGCCGATCTGATTGAGCACGAGGCGGATGAGCGGCTTGGTCCGCGAGATGTCGGATGGCGGCACCACGAGGTAGAGCGTCGCCGGCCGCGGGTCGGCAATCAGGTCGGCGATGCGCCAGTCGCAGCGCCGCGTCACTTGGGCGACGACGGGATCGCGATAGAGGCCGAGAAACGACATGGCGGTCGAGAGCACGCCGGAGCGCTCGTTGTCGGATTTGTTCAACAGCTCGCGCGCCGTGGACGCGACCACGGGATGCGGTCCGGCTTCGCCGAGGTGCGGCGTGGTCATCATTGCCTTCAGCGTGGTTTCGATCGGCCGCTTCGGATCCGAGAGGAAGCCTGCGACGCCGGCGAGTGTCTTGTCCGCCTCGGCGTAGAGGACATGCAAGATCGCGCCGACCAGCAGCGAGTGGCTGGTCTTCTCCCAGTGATTACGCTTGTCGAGCGAACCTTCCGGATCGACCAGCACATCGGCGACGTTCTGGACGTCACGGACTTCCCAATCACCGCGGCGGACCTCGAGCAGCGGATTGTACGCGGCGGATTTCGGGTTGGTCGGATCGAACAGGAGCACGCGACCATGCTTCGCCCGGAAGCCGGCGGTGAGCTGCCAGTTCTCGCCCTTGATGTCATGGACGATGGCCGACCCCGGCCAGGTGAGCAGCGACGGCACGACCAGGCCGACGCCCTTGCCGGAGCGCGTCGGCGCGAAGCACAGCACATGCTCGGGCCCGTCGTGGCGCAGATAGTCGCGCTCCAGCTTGCCGAGCACCACGCCATCCGGGCCGAGCAGCCCGGCCGCCTTCACCTCTCCCTTCTCGGCCCAGCGCGCCGAGCCGTAGGTCTCGACATTCTTGGCTTCCCGCGCGCGCCAGACCGACATGCCGATGGCGACCGCGATCGAGATGAAGCCACCCGACGCGGCGATGAAAGCGCCCTTGGTGAAGATCTCCGGCGCGTAGGCGTCGTAGGAGAACCACCAGGCGAAGAAGGCCGGCGGGAAATAGACCGGCATTCCCGCGAGGCTGAACCACGGCGCTCCGAGCTGGGCCTGAAAGCCGAGCTGCCAGGCGACATACTGCGTCGCCGCCCAGGTCGTGATCAGCACGATCAGGAAGACGATGGTGATCTGGCCCCAGAGGATTTTGGTCGCGGACATGGGCGTGCTCCTTTCTTATTCGTGGCTAAAGCCCGAGGTCGCGCTTGCGCCCCAGGCTCCATTCGATGCCGCCGCCGTCGCGGGCAACGCCGGCGATGTGCTGGCCAAGCTTGCGCTCGATCTCGCGCGCCCAGGGCACGAGCTGGAAGCCGAGTCCGTTGTCGATCATGGCGAAGCGGCCCGAGGAGAGCGTCAGGCGCTGGCGATAGACGCCCGAGACGTGCTCGCCGGCCGCGGCCTTCACATGCGGCAGGCCCGTATCGGCCGACAGCTTCTCGCCCGAGGCGTCCAGCTCGCGGCGGCGCAGCGTGTTGAGCAGATCGCGTTGGAGAATGATGCGCTGACCCTGGCGGCGGGCGAGCCCCTCGTCAGCAAGATGTTCGGCGCGGGCCTGCATGGCGTCGCGCGCCTCGCGGCCAAACCCAGCCATGGAGAGCGGCATCTGTTCGCGCTCGACCAGGCGGTGGTCGAGCCAGGTGGCGCCCGGCGCGGTGATCTGGGTGCGAAGATCGAGATCGGATCGGGTCGCGAGCACCAGCGTCGGCCGCTGGTCTTCTGGGCCGCCGAAGCGCCGAACCTCGACGATGCCGCCGACAGGCGGCGCATGCTCGAAGGCCTCGATGCCACGGAAGCGGACATGGTGGGCGCGGCCGTCGGTGCCGTCGATCACGGCATAGGCTTCGCCGGTCAGCTCGTCGTGGAGCCCCTTGTCGACCAGCCGGCCGATGATCGGCGAACCAGCTCCGCCGTCGATGACATAGTCGGCGACGCCGCGATCCTGGCCGCGTTCGGTGAAGGCGCGGTGCATGGTCTTGATGATGTCGCCGCGCATCCCGAGGTCGCGAAGATGGCGTTCGGCTTCCAGCCCAACCATCCATTCGCCCGGGCTGGCTGAGGTGGCGAGCCCCATCTTCTCCAGATGCTGGAGGCGGCCGATCATCAGGCGGCGGGTCTCGGGAACGGCCGTGCCGCGTGCGCCAGGACGCAGATCGATATAGCCGACGTCATCGGCTTGACCGCGGATCTCGACATCGAGGCGCGTCCACCGCTCGGCGGCGACTTCCTTTTCCAGGGCGTTGCGGATTTCGTGCTCGGGCTTGGGACCAAGCTCGATCGACACCAGATCCTCGGCGCGCGAGCGAAGGCCACGGCTGATATAGTCGCGCGAGATCACGAGATCGGCGCCGGCCTCATCCACGCCGCGCACGAGCAGGTGGACGTGCGGATTGTCGGTGTTCCAGTGATCGACGGCGACCCAGTCGAGCCGCGTCCCCATATCGGCTTCCATCTGCCGTGCGAGGTCGCGCGTGAAGGCCTTGAGGTCGGTCATCTCGCCGGCGTCCTCCGGCGAGACGATGAACCGGAAATGATGCCGGTCGTCCTTGCAGCGGTCGGCAAAGGCGAGATCGCCGGCGCGATCGGAGCCGGCGTCGAACATGACGCCCTTTTCTCCGTCCCGGCTGACGCCCTCGCGCTTGAGGTAGGAGAGATGCGCCGACAGCGGCGCGGAGCGGAAGGACCGGCCCTGGTGGCGCACGACGCGCGCCTTCACGACGACGCGGCGGGACGATGAGAACAGGCGGCTGCGGCTGAAACTGCCGCGCCCCCGGCCGAAGGTCGAGCGGCCATAGCCGGAAGCGCGTCTGCCTGACGCCGGCGCGCCGGTATGGCCCGCCTTCTTCGCGGCCCGCAGCACTTGGTTGAGGAAGCTCTTCGCCTTCGGCGCGCGCGTGTTCCTGATGCGGCCAGGCCGGACCCGAAAATCGTTGTCGCCCTCGCTCATGATAGAGCTCCGGACAGCGGCATTTCAGACCCGTGCATACGGAAGCCTTGAAATCCTTCGCAAAAACCGGGCATCATGCCCGCGACCGACCGCCATGCACGCCAAAACGCGAGCCTCTTCAGAGGCTTACAGCGTTTCGGGCATGCGCTTTTATCTCGCCGTCTGTTGGTCGTGTCTCCCTGCCATCCCAATCCTTCCGCCCAACCTGACCGGAAGCTCGCTAGACCGCGCCAGACTGCGAAAACCCTCATTGCGGGTCTCCCGCACGATTGCGGGCAACGAACAGGCCGCCCGACTGCGGGACGATGGCGGAGACATCGCGCGCGGTCGGCGCTGTCGGCGCATCGTCCTGATTGGCGTCGCGCTGCACAGGATCGGCCGCCGATGTGCGCTCGGATTGCGCGACGAACAGCGGCGCGCGAGTCCAGGCTTGCGGATCGGCAGCGGCAACGACGGTCGCAGGAGCGGTCAGTTCACCGCCGCCGAAGATAGGAAGGAGGGCGGCTACATAGGCGCGCGTCTCCGCCGGCAAGGGACGGCCGGCGAGATACTCCTCATATCGGCCTGGTCCCGCATTGTAGGCGGCGAGAAAGCCGGGCGAACCGTACCGATCGTGCATTTCGCGGAGATACGCCGCGCCCGCCAGGATGTTGTCGCGCGGATTGAAGGGATCATTTCCGAGCGAATATCGAGCGCGCAGGCCCGCCCAAGTGTCGGGCATGATCTGCATCAGGCCCATCGCGCCCTTCGGCGATACGGCGCGCACGTCATTCGCACTCTCGACCCGCATGACCGCCCTGATCCAGGCCGCCGGAATGCCGAAGCGCTGTGCGGCTTCCGCGATGTAGGCGGCATAGGGATCGTGTCCGTCGTC
>Ga0233442_1001205_pt1 | contig 20559 bp, 19 predicted proteins | sample SI_123_September_3_FD_182789 | JGI IMG/M metagenome (GOLD analysis project Ga0233442, IMG submission 182789) | Seawater microbial communities from Saanich Inlet, British Columbia, Canada - SI_123_September2016_150_MG | ecosystem: Environmental > Aquatic > Marine > Inlet | place: Canada: British... | reverse complement strand
AGTGTAATTAGTTCGTTTTTTACTCATAATTTTTTACTCCGAATTGTTGGGTTAAGTTTAACTCGTTCGAAATAAGAAATCTTAAATTGTTGTCTTAAATTGTTGGGGTGTTATAGAGGCGCTAGAATGGCTGTATAAGAATGGACTTTCAAGATGTGAATAATGTTATTGAGTCTCATCCGGATATGATTTTAAAAGATAAATATATTGCAATAAAAAAGGTGAATTGGCTTGATAAGGTGACTAATATTAGGAAAATATCTAAAGACTTAAATATTGGATTAGATAGTATTATTTTTATAGATGACTCGCCGTTTGAAGTGAATTTAGTTAGAAGTCAATTGCCGGAGTTAAAGGTAGTAAAGGTTCCCAGTAAGCTACACAAATATACAGAAATTATGAGGAATATTTTAGGTGATTTTTATAATTTAACAAGTTCTAATGAAGATGAGAGTAAGACTAGAATATATAAAGAGCAATTAAAAAGACATAAAATAAAAAAAACATTTTCTAATATTGATGAATATTTGTCTTCATTATGTTTAGAAATCTCTATTTCAGAAAATAGTAATTCGATTGTTGATAGGATTTCACAAATATCTCTAAAAACAAACCAGTTTAATTTAACAACAAGGCGTTATACAGAGACTGATATTTTTGGATTTATAGAAGATACTAGGTATTGTGTATACTCTTTATCAGTATGTGACAAATATGGTGATTATGGGTCTACAGGACTGGCTATAATTTTAATAAATGGAGGCATTGCTACAATTGATACTTTTTTAATTAGTTGTAGGATTATTGGTAGATATATAGAGTTTAGTTTTATTGACTATATAATTAATAAAATGAGAGATAATAATATTGAATTTTTGAATGCAAAATACATTAAAACTGGTAAAAACAATCAAACTGAAAATTTTTATGAAGACTGTGGTTTTGATTTAATAGAAACATCAAAAACATCAAAAATATATTCATTGAAATTAGAAAAATATACAATAAATGGTAAAAAAGATTATATAGAGGTTATTGATGAGTAATAAAATAGATAGTAAGGTAAAGCAAGTTATGTCTTATGTTTTTGAAATTCCAATAGAGCAGATAAAAGATAATTCATCAGCGGATAATATTGAGTCTTGGGATTCTATAAAGCATATGAATTTAGTTGTGGCGCTTGAAGAAGAATTTGACATTGAATTTACAGATAACAATATTATTGAGTTGATTAATACAAAGCTTATTGTAGAGGTTATTAGAGAGAGAACTTATGTCGGATGATGGTTTAAAAATGATTAATCCTTACATGATAAGTAAGAATATATATTTTCGTAGTCCATTAGAGGAGGATGTTGACGGAAGGTGGTATGAATGGTTTAGTGATGAAGAAACAACAAAAATGCTTGATACTAGATTTTGGCCTAACAGCAAAAAAGAACAATTAGAATTTTATAATTCATTGCATAATGATAAAACAAAATTAGTTCTATCAATTGTTACAAAATCAGATAATCAGCATATAGGGGTAATAAGTCTAGGCAATATTAATTGGGTACATCGTTATGCAGATATAGGAATAATAATAGGAGAGAAAGAGTTTAATAATGGAGTTTATGCATCTGAAGCATATGCTATGATATTAAGTATTGCCTTTTTAAGGCTTAATTTGTTAAATGTAAGAGCTGCATATTGTGAATCTAATAAAAGCTCTAGCGCATTATTAAAAATGTTTAAATTTAAAGTTGCTGGAGTATTTAAAAACCTTGTCACGATAGATGGAAAAGATGATAACATGGTTTTTGTTTATTTAGACAGACAATCTTGGTTAAAAAGGAACCTGCAAGGTTAATAATAGATAGCAATGTGTCAATGTGTCAATGTTTCATTTGTGTTAGTTTTTCGTTAATAAAGTGCCATGAGTATTGCTTATAGAGGCGCCAAGTAATTTTTTTTGTCAATTTAGGATTTAATAGTGAATAGTAGTGAAAAAGAGCTACCATCTTGGTCTAGTCAAGAAAAAAAAATAAGGAGTGATTTTTTTGATTTGTATAAAAATAGCCCTATTCCAGATGATGAATTGCTTACCAATATAGGCTTATATATTAGAAGGCAAGACTTGTCTAAAATATTATTTAAACACGAGCTTTATAAAAAATGTCTTGATGTTCATGGGGTTATTATGGAATTCGGTGTTCATTGGGGGCAAAGCCTTGCATTGTTTGAATCATTTAGAGGGATATATGAGCCACATAATTTTAATAGAAAAATTATAGGATTTGACACCTTTGAGGGTTTTCCTAGTGTGCATGACAAAGATGGTAATTCCTCATTGGCGTCTATTGGAAAGTATTCGGTGACTGAGGGGTATAAGGGCCACCTTGAGAAAATATTAGACTATCATGAATTGGAGTCACCAATTCCCCACATGAAAAAATATGAGCTTGTGCAAGGGGACGCAACATTAACAATTGATAAATATTTAAAAGCGCACCCTGAAACAATTATATCATTTGCATACTTTGATTTGGATCTATACCAGCCAACTATTGATTGCTTAAAAGCAATTAAAAATAATATAACAAAAGGTACGGTTATCGGATTTGATGAGCTAAATAACTCAAGCTTTCCTGGAGAAACGTTGGCAGTGAAAGAAGTGTTTGGTCTTGACAATATAAGGATACAGCACTCTGAGCTTACCCCAGATAAATCTTTTATTGTAATTGAGTGAGAGTTAGTGTTATTGGAGCAAGTTCAACTAATTATACTTATGAGGTTAGTTAGGTCTATGGTTGACTTACAGGTATGAATACAATGCTTAAAAAAATAATACCCTACTAAATAAGTTTGGTTTAATTGAAGCAGTTTAAAGATTATAACAATATTTTTTGCGATAGCAAGGAAGCTTTAGAGTGGCTATATAAGAATGGACTTTCGAAGGATGCATTGGTCCGAACAAGTTCCCCTTCTCTTTTATTCGACAAGGGTCATTATAATATAAATCATGTAGAGAGGCGTTGGTCAGTTGGTGATTTTCAGCTATTTCAAACCAGTATAAATGACTTTGTAAAAGATATTTATACTGCGACGTATTGTGTTGATGGAGTTAGTCGCGAACAATCACTTGCAGTTTCTATTGCAGCATTAGTTTTCCATATTAAGTTGTATAAGGCCGCGTGCCTGACTGAGTTAGATTTAGTTGAGCCTAGACTTATTGTTCGTGTTGATGGGGTTGGTGGCCCAAATGGGAACAATATGAATTCACCATGGGAAAGCCTATTATCTGTAAATAAAAATATAAAGACTATAACATATAGGCTTAAATCCAATAAATGGAGTATTTTAACAACACAGGGACTGTCTTGGATTAGTCGATATAGGATTGCAGGTATAGGGACAGCCATATTTAGACTTTCTGTAAAAATGTGGAGATATATCCCTAATTTTTTTATAAAAAAAGAAGTTATTATATTATTTGAAAATGAATTAGTTATTGAGACAGCTGCAAGTTTGGCCTTAAAGGGCGTCGCTTTAAAATATGCTGAGTCTTTACCTGAAAACAATATTAATAATGTAGATTTATTAATAACACCAATTTTGTCAGCCATACGGCCAATTGTACAAAGGAGGCTAAGCAATTGGATCACGCCAGGCTTGATTAAAACATGCGAAAAAATACTTTATAATGACATATTAGAGAAGACAAGAGAAGTCAGGCATTGGAGGTCAAGATTTGATCCTTATTTTAATAAAGTAAATAAATGTAATAAAAAAGTAGTGGTTTTATCAAATACTTTATTAAATAATAAGGGGATTGCAGTTGCAGAGTGTTGTCGAGAAAATAAAATTCCGATAATTTCAACTCAACATGGAGTAACTTATGAAATATGTTCAACTCACGATGAAATGAGTGTCATACATGAAATTAATTTATCAAATAAGTTGATTGTATACAACGATGAGGCAAAGACTTATGCAGAAAATTCTGGATTTAATAATAGCAATGCATATGTTGTTGGAATTTCATCTAGACATAGGCACACTAAGTTAAAAGATATAATTAAACATCATCATGCTCCTCCTATTGTTTTTGTGTCGACTAATCTGTATAGGGGGAATCTTAACTTATTTTCTACATGGAATACGGATTTTGATCGTGCAAAGGAAGAGTGCGCATTAGTGGAACTTGTTTTTTCTAAACTACCATATGCAGTACGATATAAAATATATCCAGAAGAAAATAGAAGGTATGCTGATCGCGACCCTGTGTTGGATTTAGTAGATTTGCATAAGAATATCGAATTATATGATACAAAAATTGATATGCGATACTTGATTAGTCAACATAGAGTTTGTGTAACAACAAAGGCCACTAGTACTCTTTCTTGGCTTGTTATGTCTGGAAAGCCAGTGGTTTTCATAAATTCAAAAAAAGATATGCCACTTACATTAGATGCGAATAAATATTTTTCTAAAGGGTTGTTTTTATTTGATGATGATGATGATGGATTTTATGAAAATATTAAGGAATTTCTTTCTCAACCAATTGAGATTATCGAAAAACAATGGGAAAAGAAAGGAAAAGATCGTGCGCTAATGATTAAACGTTTTTTTAGTTCATTTCCATCAGGGGCAGGTCGTCGAGCTGCAGATATGATTTATAGTGACTATTTGAAATAACAACAACAAGGCTCTAATTTTGAAAATTGCAATTCTTCAGGCACGTGTATCATCTAGTCGACTACCTAGAAAAGTCCTTAAGATTTTAAAAGGAAAACCGATGCTCTTGCATCAAATAGAAAGGGTGGCTCAATCAAAGCGTATCGATCAGCTATATGTTGCAACTAGTAACTTAGCAGAGGATGATGAAATCGAGGACTTATGTAACCAAAATGGAATTAATTGTTTCCGAGGAAGTTTGAGTGATGTACTTGATAGGTATTATCAACTATCTTCCATTTTACAACCTTCTCATATTGTTAGATTGACTGGGGATTGTCCATTGATTGACCATAAGATAATTGATAATGTTATAGATTTTCATATTAAAGGCAATTATGATTATACTTCTAATGCACAACCTCCTACATTTCCAGATGGAATGGATGTTGAGGTTATGCGTTATGGAGTCCTTAAGCAAGCTTGGAGTGATGCAAAACTTAAGTCTCAAAGAGAACACGTAACATTATATATATATCAGAAAATGAAAAATATAAAAATTGGTCGATATACTTCATTGATTGATTATTCTAATATGAGATGGACTGTAGACGAGTTGAATGATTTTAGATTTGTAGAAAGGGTGTACGATGAACTGTATGATACCAATCATCTATTCGATATGGATTCTATCATAGATCTTATTAGTAATAATCCTGATATTATGAAGATAAACCAAGGAATTAATAGAAATGAAGGTCTAAAAAAATCTTTAAAAAACGATAAAGTGTATACTATCTCACGGTAAGAGTTAATAATGGAATTTTCTAATGTTTGAACGGTTTGGTAAATCATCAGAAGCACTGATGAATTTAAAGCAGGATTTTTTTAATGATAATGATAATTTACTTAAGAAATCTAAGGAAATTAATAATATTTATATTTCACAACCAAGAAGAGATAGGTGTAAAAATTGTGACTACCCAATAAAAAATTGGAGTTTTACTAAGCAAAAAGTAGAATATAGTGTGTGCGAACAATGTGGACATTTGAATGGTCTGCATCAAGATACCAGTAAGTTTTGTGAAGCAGTATATACTGACGATGGCGGAACAGGCTATGCAGAGAATTATAATTCAAAAGACATAGAGGAATATAATTACAGGGTTAGCAACATATATTTGCCAAAGGCAGAGTTTTTATGTGACTCATTAAGGCATATCGGAGAGGTTAGTGAAAATTTATCATATTCAGATTTTGGAGCTGGCACGGGTTTTTTTGTAAATGCATTGTTAAAAACTGGAAATCCAAATGTAACAGGATATGAAGTATCAGAAGCGCAAGTGTCATTAGGAAAAGGGGTAGGAAATCTTAAAAACCTTGTTGTGCATTCAATGAAAGAAATAGTTGATCTTGCAGCTTCAGTTAATACAGAAGTAGTATCAATGATTGGAGTTTTAGAGCACTTACAAAACCCTAGAGAAGTGTTAAATGCTTTACGAAATAATTCAAATGTGCATTATTTTTATTTATCCGTCCCATTATTTAGCCCATGTGTTTTTTTTGAGATGGTCTTTCCGACAATTATGCAGAGGCATTTAACATCCGGGCATACGCATTTGTACACAGAAAGTTCACTAGAGTGGATGGCAAATGAATATGACCTTGAGCCAGTCTCCGCATGGTGGTTTGGGACAGATATGGTAGACCTTTATCGCAATATTGAAGTGCGCATGAAGCAACAGAAAGAAACAAAAAGTATGGCAGACTATTGGTCAAAAATTATGATCCCGTTAATTGATTCAATGCAAAGTGCTATTGATGAAAAGCACCTTTCATCAGAAGTACATATGTTATATAAATTCAAAGGAAGGTGAAAAAAGTTCTTATAACAGGCGCAGCTGGAATGCTTGCACCATATCTAATTCATTCTGCACAAAAGTCAAATGTAGTTGTTACAACAGCACGAAAAAATGGAGATGTAGCATGCAATCTTTCTGATGAAAAATCAGTAAAGAAGATGTTAAAAGAAGTAGACCCAGATTGGGTCATACATGCAGCCGCTTTGAGCAGTGTGGAGCTGTGTGAAGAAAACCCGGAGTTGGCAGATCAGTCAAATAGAGTAAATACAGAAAATATTGCTAGAAATTTAAAGAAGCACACAAGGCTTGTTTTTATTTCAACGGATCAAGTCTATCCCGATTTACCAGGTCCTCATATTGAGCAAGATGTAGGCCCTGTAAATATGTATGGACGTACAAAGCTATCTGGAGAGCAGGCAGCGTTAAAACACCATGAAACACTAGTTATTCGAACAAATATGTTTGGTAAATCATTAACAAAGGGTAGAACGAGTATTGATGATTTTGTTGTAAATAGTTTAAAAAATGGAGACAAGATTACACTTTTTTCTGATATTTCTTTTTCACCACTACATATGAGAACAATTTCTAATATTATTATGGAAATGTTGCAAAAGGAAATTTTAGGGGTTTTTAATATAGGCTGTCGTGATGGGATGTCAAAATCTGATTTTGGTTTAGCAATAGCAAAGAAAAGAGGGTTATCTGTTGAAACAGTAAAAATAGGTGAATCGGACAGTATAAAAGGTAGGGTTCAAAGACCGCATGATATGAGGTTAGATGTTAGTCGATTAGAGAATGTGTTGCATTTAAAAATGCCGACATTGTTAGAAGAAATAGCAAAACTATGAAAGATAATCAGATTCAAATAAATGGTCGTAATATAGGTATTGGACACCCAACTTACTTTATAGCAGACATTGCAGCAAATCATGATGGTGATATAGAGAGAGCAAAAGAACTTATTTACTTATGTGCTAAGGCTGGCGCAAACGCCGCTAAGTTTCAAAATTTTTCTGCTGACACTATAGTCTCAGATTATGGGTTTAAAAATATGGACAGTAAGGTTTCCCATCAGTCAAAATGGTCAAAAAGCGTGTATGAAATTTATGACGATGCTTCGTTACCAGTACAGTGGACGAAAGAGTTAAAAGAAACTTGCAATAATGCTGGAATTGATTATTTAACAGCGCCGTATGATATATCCATAGTAAATGAATTATCTAAATATGTTTGCGCCTGGAAACTAGGCTCTGGTGATATCACCTGGCATGAAAATATTGCAATACTAGCTCAAGATGGAAAGCCGTTGTTAATAGCAACAGGCGCTTCAAATATGTCTGATGTCGAAATGGCTATGGAGGTAGCCAATAGGTACACAAATGATATAGTATTAATGCAATGCAATACTAATTATACGGCCTCTTTGGAGAATTTTAAATTTATAGCACTAAATGTTCTTAAGAGTTATAAGAAGAAATTTCCAAATGTAGTGCTTGGTCTGTCTGACCATACACCTGGTCATTCCACTGTATTGGGCGCTGTGACTCTTGGCGCAAGAGTAATTGAAAAACACTTTACTGACAATGTTAAACGTGATGGACCTGACCATAAGTTTTCTATGGATTTTGATTCTTGGAGTGCCATGGTGCATGCAACAAGAGAATTAGAATTAGCTTTAGGACCAGAAAAAAAAGAAATAATGGGAAATGAGCTTGGAACAGTTATAGTTCAGCGTCGTGGAATACGTGCAAAGCATCACATAAGTATTGGGGGTGTAATAAAGAAAAAGGACATTGAAGTGTTGCGACCATGTTCTCATGATTGCCTTCCTCCCTATATGATAAAAGATATTATTGGTCGTGTATCGACTCGAGATATAGAAGAAGGCGACTGTATAAAGTTAGCCGATCTAGAATGAAAATAGCGATTGTTATTCCTGCTTACAATGAATCAAAAACAATTGCAAAAGTAATTAGAGATGTAAAGTATGCTGGAACTGTAATTGTGGTTGATGATGCATCAACAGATTTAACTGGAGATATCGCATTAAAGGCGAAAGCTTTGGTTGTTAGCCATAAAATTAACTCTGGTTATGATGCAGCTATTCAAAGTGGATTTGAGAAGGCAGTGGAACTTGAAATGGATGTTGTGATTACATTTGATGCAGACGGTCAGCATAGAAGTACAGTTTTAGCTGAATTTGTACATAGTTTTGAATCTAGTGATGTTGATTTGGTGCTTGGAGCTAGATTTAGATCTGCACGCTTCTCTGAATTCATATTTAACATATATGGAAAAATAAGGTTTGGAACTGGTGATTTGTTATGCGGTTTAAAGGGTTATCGCCTTAGTTCTACATATCATAGATATGGTGCATTCAATACGTATAATTCTATAGGTACAGAGTTAGCATTATTTTGCTTGCGTAAACATTTATTTAAAACGGTAGTGTCTGTTCCAATTGATTCTCGACTTGGAAAGCCTCGTTTAGGATCAGTGGTAAAATCAAATATTTTAATTATGAGATCGTTAATTTTTGCGATTTGGGCAGATATCAGGGGCTTATGAATTTTATACAATCTAATGCTCTTTTTAAAAGAGCATTAAATGCCATACCCTCTCAAACCCAAACTTTTTCAAAAGGTTGGACTCAATACCCATTTGGGTCTTCACCAATATTTGCAAAAAAGGCCAAAGGTGGGTACGTTTGGGATGTAGATGGTAATAAATTTATAGATTGGCCTATGGCACTTGGTCCTTTATTACTTGGCCATAATTACCCAACAATAACTAACGCGATACGCAGACAGTTAGATAATGGAATTGCGTTCTCGTTACCAACCCAAGATGAATTGTTATTAGCTGAAAGATTAATACAATGGTTCCCCTATGCTGAACGTGTAAGATTCGGGAAAAATGGTTCAGATGCCACTACAGGCGCGGTTAGACTAGCAAGAGCATATACAGGAAATGATATTGTATTGTGTTGTGGATATCATGGGTGGCATGATTGGTTTATAGGGACAACAACTAGAAATATTGGTGTCCCGAAAAAAGTACAAGAGTTGACTATCCCCTTTGCATATAATGATTTAGAATCACTTGATAGTCTTTTAAAGAACAATTCTGGAAAAGTTGCAGCAATTATAATGGAGCCAATGGGGATTTGTTTTCCTGATGAAGGATATCTCGAATCTGTCCGAAATTTAGCAACACAGCACAAAGTTGTCCTAATTTTTGATGAATGTTGGACTGGATTTAGAATTCATTTGCAAGGAGCATATGGAAAGTTTAATGTTGAACCAGACATATCTTGTTTTGGAAAAGCATTGGGCAATGGTGTCCCTATTTCTGCTATTGTTGGAAAATCAGAAATTATGGATTGTTTGGATGAAGTATTTTTCTCATTTACATTTGGCGGTGATATGCTTGGCATTGTTGCCGCGAATGAGGTACTAACTACTTTAGAGAATGAACCAGTTCTCGAACATGTTCATATGCTGGGTGAAAATCTAATCAAAGGTATAAATAATTTACTTCTTAAATATGAATTATCAAGCAGAATTAGTCTATCTGGCTATCATGCAAGAAGTGTATTTAGTTTTACAAATAATGGAGCAGAAGATTTATTACTTAAAAGTCTTTTTCAACAAGAGTCAATAAGTCAAGGCGTATTAGCGGCGGGATGGCATGCGCCAAGTTACTCCCATACGCAAAGTGATGTTGATAGAACACTAGAAGTTTATAATGATGTTTTTAATAGTTTAAGCCATTGGATAGATAATAATAATTTGAGTGATAACCTCCATGGACGAATTGTTCAGCCAGTTTTTAGGCGACCTTAACATTTATTATGATTAAGAAAGACCCCATCATAGAGCCAGTTTCAGGAAATAATCCATCAGATGGTTTTGACCCAATGTATCAATGGGCATGTGATCTTTTTCCAATTTATAGATCCCTTTCTGGGGACGGTGTTAGAGAGACGCTAGATTATATCAAAGCATTGTTACCAGGACTTTTTATTAAAGAGTTTAAAAGCGGTACCAAGGTTTTTGATTGGACTGTTCCAAATGAGTGGGAAATAATAGATGCATATATTGAAGATGAAAATGGCAATAAAATAGTAGAATTATCTAAACATAATTTACACGTAGTGGGATATTCTGAACCAATTAATAGGTGGATGATGCTAGATGAGATTAATGAACACCTCTTTTCCTTACCAAATAATCCATATGCAATTCCTTATGTTACATCTTATTATGAAAAAAATTGGGGGTTTTGCTTAACTCATAAACAAAGAGAGTCATTGCTACCTGGAAAATATCATGTAGTAATTGACAGTAGTTTTAAAAAAGGTGTATTGAACTATGGAGAATTGATTATAAAAGGTAGTTCAAATAAAGAAATTCTACTTTCGACATATATTTGTCACCCATCTATGGCAAATAATGAATTATCTGGACCCGTTTTAACAATGGCTATTGCTCGTCATCTAAGTTCGTTAGATTTAGATAATCGCTATACATATAGAATATTATTTTTGCCAGAAACCATTGGAGCTATTTCATATTTGAGTCAGAATCTGCATAAAATGAAGAATAATACTATTGCAGGCTTTGTTATTAGTTGCGTTGGCGATCAAAGAGATTTTTCCATAATCCAAAGTAGAAGTGGAAAATGTTTGTCAGATCGTGTATTAATACATACATTAAAACAATATTGTGAAAAACCAACTACTTATAGTTTTCTTGATAGAGGTAGCGATGAAAGGCAATATTGCAGTCCAGGTGTAGACCTACCAGTCTCCGGCTTTTCAAGAAGCAAATATGCAACTTTTCCTGAATACCATACATCTTTCGATGATTTGTCGTTAATAACTCAAAGAGGTCTTGAGGAAAGCTATTCTGTGATGATTGATGTATTGAGAATTTTGGAAAATAATCATAAATATAAAACCTCTATATTATGTGAGCCTCAATTAGGTAGAAGAGGCCTGTATCATAAAATAGGTGTTGAGAATACTGGAATTAGTCATAAGAAGTCAAGTGTAAATTTAATGATGGATTTTATAGCGTTTGCAGATGGATATAGTGACATAATTTCTATTGCAGAAAAAATTGGTTGTAGGGCGACAGACCTTATAGATATAGCTAAATTACTTTGGGATCATAATATTATAAGTATTCCAAAATTAGAAATAGAATGATCGGCCTAACTACTGATGAAATTTATGGTTGCCTTAAAAGTCTGATAAAAGGGAAAGATCGTGTTGTAGTTATTCATTCATCGTTACCACAACTGGGTAGGCTTTCTCCAGAATTTAAATGGTCGATTTTGGGTGCATTACGTAAATTATTGATGGATGGACATACTATTGCATTACCTACATTTACATTTTCATTTTGCCAAGGATCTGACTTCCATTATTTAGAATCTCGTTCAGAAACAGGTATTTTAGGTGATTGGTTTCTTGGTTTGAATGGTGTACAAAGAACCCATCATGCCATATATTCTTTTGCAGTTGCGGGGAAGGGTGCGCAGCAAATTATAGGTAGTCAAGATACAACTACTTTTGGAGAAAAGTCACCGTTTGGACTTTTTGATAAATTAGATGCAACGCTTGTTATGCTTGGTTGTGGCTGGAAACATTGTACGCAGTTCCACTACTATGAACAAGAAGCCAAGGTCCCATACAGGTTTTTTAAGACCTTTCAAGGTAAGGCTGATTTTGGTTGCAAGACAAGACAATATAGTTCAAAAATGTTTGTTAGAAATTTATCTGTAAATCCAAAGAATGACTTTGATTTTATAATGGGCAGTCTTTATGATGAAAACAGTATTGTTAGAAGAAAATTAGGTGATGGCATAGTTGAGTCTGTCAGTTGTTCTCTTTTTGGAAGTATTTGTAGAAAACACTTAGTCAATGATAAATATTCCTTGTTATTAAACCCTGAGGTTGCTCGTTATAATGTAGATAATCTGCTATCTATGCGCAATAATGAGACTATTAGAGTGGCGTTAGTTGGCAGTAGTAATTTAGACATTCTTTCTTCAGAAATCAAGACTATTTTTAATGCTTTAATTCCATCAAGAAAGCACAAGGTATTTAAATTAGAGTTTGGAAGGTTGCATCAAAATATTCTTGACGAGGAGTCTGACCTATATCAATTTTCTGCAAATTTTACATTTTTTGTTGATCGATTAGAGGATGTTCTTAAAATTGATATTTTACAAAACATCGAAAAAGAGAAGTTAAATGCTGTAGAGGTGTACACTAAAATAGTCAGAAAGTATTCTGACAATAACTCAGGAGTTATCTTTGTTAATACATTTGAACAGCTAACCTCTTCAATTTTTAAGAATGAAGACCAAAACCAAGATAGAGGCTTGACTAAACTGTTAAATACTTCGAACTATCAATTAAATAAACTATCAAAGAATGCTAGTAATATTAATTTATTTGACTTAAAGGGGGCAATAATTGAATATGAAGGAAAGGTTTTCGATCAGCGTCTTTGGTATTTGGGACGGTTTCCATATTCTAAAAAATTCTCTCAATTTTTAATCAAAAGGTATGCATCCCTTATTTTGTCTGCTATAGGTGAGTCAGTGCGCTTGATATTAGTTGATCTGGACAATACCCTTTGGGGTGGTGTTTTGGGGGAGGATGGAATTGAGAATATTCAACTTGGCGGAGATTTTCCTGGGAATGCTTTTTTAGGTTTTCAAAATACACTTAAAGAGTTGAATAATAGAGGGGTAGCTTTAGGGATTCTGAGTAAGAATAATGAAGATGAGGCGTTAGAAGCAATACAAAGGCTTCCGAATATGGTAATTACAGAAAATGTTATATCTGCGTATGCTATTAATTGGGAACCAAAATGGAAAAATTTAATTAGAGTATCTAAAGAAATAGGATTAGATTTTAGAAATATATTATTTATAGATGATAATCCAATAGAGCGCGAACAAATTAGGATTAACTTACCAGGGGTTCGGGTGCTAGATATGCCTGATGATCCTGCGTTGTATTCATCAGCCTTATTGAACTCACCTTATGTTGAGTCCTTTCACTTGACAAATGAGGATATGATGAGAGGACGCCAATACTCATCAAAATTTAAAATTGAGAACAAAAAGAAAGATTTTTCAAAGTTAGAAGATTTTTACAAATATATCCAGCCTAAAGTAACAGTATTCCCACTTAATATGACCAATACATCTAGAGCTGTTCAATTGATTGCTAAAACAAATCAATTTAATACAACTTCCATTAGATATACTCAAAAAGAGCTGGAAGTGTTACAAAAAAATGGCTGTAAAATCTATGTTTTAGGTTATGAAGATATTTTTTCAGATTTTGAAAATATTGGGGTAGCAGTAATAGACTGGTCTGATCAGAAAAAAAAGAAATCCACACTTGAGCTTTTATTGCTCTCTTGCAGGGTTTTAGGTAGAGGCATTGAATGTGGTTTTTTTGGCTGGTGGTTGGAAAAGTCAAGTAGGATGGGAATGGATACATTGGTTGGAAAGGTTAAGTGCACTAGTAGAAACACCCCAGTTCACAAATTATTTAAGAAAAATGGATTTTACAAAAAAAGTAATAGTTCTGAGTGGTTTGCTGACATTAAAGACTCTAAAATTAAAATTTCAAAATGGGTACACATCACAGAAAAAGAAGGTTAAATATAAAAATATGCAAAAAAAAGATAAAAAATTTGAAGAATTTTGTATTGGTGATTATGTCACTTTTCAAAGAAGTTTCTCATTAAAAGATTTTGAAATTTTTTCTAAAATAAGCAGAGATACAAACCCTTTACACCATGATTTTATATACTCAAAATCTTCTGATTTTGGTACCATTATAGTGCCCATGCATCTTGCCGCCGCCCCACTCTCTGCGATTGCGGGTACGATGATCCCTGGACACAAATCTCTGTATTTGAAAACAAAGTTTGAATCAATATTGCCAATGTATTACGATAGGGAAATAATGTATTCTGCAAAAATAATAGCTAAACATGAAATGAAAAAAACATTAGTTATTAGGGTGATTGCTATAGATGAAAAAGACATTTTACTAGATGCTGAATTATTAGTAAAAGTACGAGATGATGTTCCTGACTCAACTATTCCTGAATTTGAACTTGATTACGTTAATTTTGGGAAAACTGAGGAGCGTACTGTGCTAATCACTGGCTCTACTGGTGAGATTGGTCGTGAGATAGCAGTCTCTTTAGCCAAAAAAGGCTTTAACTTGATATTGCATTATAATACGAATGAAAAAGAATCTTTAAATGTTGTAAAGTTGTGCAAATCTTATAATGTTAAAGTTAAAATTGTTCAAGGGGACTTGTCTCAAACGAATGAAATAGACGACTTTATTAATCTTATTTGTGATTATGATTTAAGAAATTCAACGATAGATATAGTACATGCAGCATGTCCAAGTATTGATAGTGGTCTAGACAGCCTTATGTCTATAAATTTTGTTGCTTGCAAGAGAATTTTTGATGGGTTATGTAAATTAATGTTAGCACGTCAAGCAGGTAGCGTTACTTTTATTGGATCAAGTGCACTCCAGTTTAACCCTTTAGGATGGGAAAATTATGTTGCTGCAAAAGTCGCTACAACGCAATATCTCTCTCAAATTAGTAAGTACTATGAAAATTATGGTATAAGTGCAAGGACAGTGGCCCCTGGTTTTGTATTAACAGATTTTTCTAAAAATTATAGGCAATTTAATCAAAATACACTACTGCCTGAACAGATTGGAGGGGCGATTGCAAGTGGATTGTTGGGCGAATGGGAGAAGGGTGATAAATATATATGGATAGAGCATAATTTTACTAAATTTGGTAAGTTCGGATTCTCTGAACAAAGACTAAATTTAAAAGAAGATGAGCCAAATAAAATATATAGAGCGAGTGAAAATAAAAATCAAGATTTCAGAGAAAAAAATAACTTAGATGCTTTATTAAGGAATTTTTTTAATATAGATGAAAATATTGATTTAAGTGAGCTTGGTATAGATCTATACCCAGGCTGGGACTCTCTAAAACATATCGAACTAATGATTTTTATTGAATCAAGTTTTAGCATAAGTTTTAAGTCGAGTGAGATAGAAAATACAACCTCTTATAGTAGCTTAAAAGATTTAGTCTATTCCAAATTAAATTAATATGTTTTTGGGTCATGACAACTTAAGCATGTTTAAAAACCTGTTAAAGTACTGTCATGAAAGTAAAAAATAAGTATGTAATTCGTTTACATATTTCTGAAGCTAAATTTAGACAAATAATTTTGTTATTTTCAGAGGATTTGAGTGTAACTCAAATCTCTCGTTTAACAAAAATAAGTAGGCAAACAATTAACAAATGTTTGACCGCTATTAGACTTAGGATCTTGGAATTATCCATGCTTCAATCTGCCTTGTTAGCGGGGCAGATTGAAGTTGATGAATCGTGCTTTTGAGCACGGCGCGTACGTGGAAAACGCGGCTGTGGCGCTAGAGGGAAAACAGTAGTATTTGGCTTGTTAAAAAGAGGTGATAAAGTTTATACAGAAATAGTACTACTCTACAAAAGATTATCAAGGGTAAGACGGACGTTGATAGTGTTATTCATTCAGATGGTTGGCGTGGATAAAAAGATGTTTAATTTACACCTGAAAGAATGTGAATTTAGATTCAATAATCGCAAGCAAAATATTTATAGAGTTTTGCTTGGAATTTTTAGAAAAGAGCCTCTAAAGTTATCTTGAGCCTAAAAAAAGTTACTTTTCTAAATTTACAGAAATACTTTTATAGTATAAAACTACAATTATTATGAGTATAAATAAAAATATCGTAGTATTTATAAAATCACATAATGACTTTGATCATATATTGCCAATTCTAGACTATTTAATAAATGTTAAGTTATTAAATGTAACAATTTATGGTGTTACATCACAAGGTTATGAAAAGTGCGAAAAGCATATTTTGTATGTCACGGAAGTATTGAAAACAGATATAATTCCTTTTGAGCAAATACATTACAATTATTTTAGTAGGTATATTTTAATACTTGCTGATTTAATGTATAAAAAACCAAAGTGTAAATTGCATCTACTGAATTTATTTTTTGCATTTTTATTAAGTAATTTTAGAAGGTTAATACAAGAAATTGTATCTATACATGTAAGAAAGTTTATTATAAATTTACCAAAAAATACCATACTTTTGGCTGATTTTTCTACTGAAAATCATTTTCCTTATAAATACTTTATAAAATATTCGAATAAATTTAATATCCCTATCGTTGCTTATTTGCATGGGTATTATATTTTTGATAATTTAAATCCGATAAAATCAAAAAAACAAAGAGCTCCAAGTAAAGTTTCTTATTTTATTAATAAATATTTATTTGGTAAGTGTGCAAGGTACTATGATGGCTATTTAGTTGGCACATATCAGAAAGATAAGTATTTTAAAAGTAATCTTTATGGTACCTTTACTAAGCATTCAAGAGTTATAGAAATAGGGGTGCCAAGATTCACCCGTGAATGGATAAGTAAATTTTCAGTAGGATACGGCTTGTCATCTTATAAAAAAAGGCATAAAAAAAGTATAAAAGTTGCATTATTTGTATCTAATATTAAATTTGGTGTCAATACTGAGCTTGTGAATAAGATAGTAAATAAGCTAGTTGCAGTAAATGGGGTTGATTTAAAGATAGTGCCACATACAAGAGGAATAGGGCATGAGTCAGATTTTAATGCTTCACTAGTAGCCAAAAAAAGTTCCTCTGAAATAATAGAGTGGGCAGATATAGGGATTGTGTATGGAACTAGTATGATTTTTGAAATGCTAGTTAGAAGAGTTACAGTTGTCATACCTAAATTTATCGACTCAAATACAACTATTTTTGAAGGAAAAAATATCTGTATTGAATCTAATTCTGTAGAAGATTTAGTTGAATTTATTTGTGATATAAAATCTGTGGAAAATAAAATAAACAATATAGATGTTGACAATTTTATCAATGAGTATGTATATGCAAATTGCAAAACATATGAGGATCTAATGGATAAGTTTTATTACAATATTATAAACTTTAAAAAATAATTCAACTTCTATATTTGTGTGTTATGTAGTGGTCTGACAAACTTGGACACAAAGATAGCCTTATAATACAAACTATAAGGAGGTCAATAAATGACACAAGTAAAAACCAGGAAGCAACGTGTAATATTCACAGTTGAACAAAAGCTAGATTACGTCAAACTAATGATCAATGAAGGCCACACCAACAGACAAATTATTGACATATCTGGTGCACCAACAACTGTTGCCAGATGGAAGAAGGCTTCTTAGGATGTTCTATATAAGAAATTTTAAAAAGTTGTCAGAGGTTTTGGGGTGATAAAACCAGTCAAACACTGATAATTTAATGTTCCATTCAGATCAAAGGACACAATACTCATCTAAAGCTTTTATTGATTATTGTAGTAAAAACAGCATCACCCAAAGTATGAGTAGAAAGGGCAATTGTTGGGACAATGCTGTAATGGAGCGCTTCTTTAGAAGTCTCAAAGCTGAGAGATTAAATCACCAAAGTTTTAAAAATCATTTTGAGGTAGTGCAAAATGTAGAAAGTTATATTTATTTTTATAACTACAAAAGGATTCATTCAGCGATTGGGTATATGACACCCGCTCAGAAGATGGCTGAATTGGAAAAAGTGGCTTGAAATGTGTCCAAGACTAACGGACCACTACAGTTTTTGTCAGACCACTATAACTTCCGATTAATTTTAAATATTTTTTTAAAAATTCACTGGAGTATAATGATGAGAGTGAGAGTTATAATAATTTATAGATTTAAGGTTACTTTAAAGAATGATTCTTGATTGCACTCTTCGAGATGGAGGGTATTATGTTGACTGGGATTTTGATGAGTCTACTGTACGAAGGTATTTATCTGCCATTGCAATAGCTAAAATTGACGTTATAGAAATTGGATTTCGTTTTTTATCCAGTAAATCTTTTTTTGGTGCATTTGCTTATTCAACTGATGAATATTTAAGAAGTATAAACATTCCTAGAGACGTTCCTATTGCTGTTATGGTAAATGCCTCTGAATTGATAAACAATGAAGAATGCGGAGTTAGGGATGTAATTAACCAGTTATTTACGAGGAAAGAACAGTCTCCGGTTAGTATAGTTAGAGTGGCTGTACACATTGATGATATAAGTAGTTCGTATGATATTGTAGATGAATTGAACTCTCTAGGTTATCGTGTATTTCTTAATTTAATGCAAATTGATAGCGTAGAAGATGATGAGATAGTTAAGTTGTCCTCCTTAGTAGAAAGTTGGAAATTAGTAGAGGTTTTATATTTTGCAGATTCATTTGGAAGTATGGATCTTGATAGAGTTGAGAAAATTGTCGAATGTATTTTAACTGCTTGGTCTGGATCTATTGGAATTCATGCGCATAATAATAAGGGCTTGGCGTTGCCGAATACATTAAGAGCACGAGAGTGTGGTGTGGAGTATTTGGACTCTACAATTTGTGGCATGGGTCGTGGAGCTGGCAATACAAAAACTGAATATCTACTTACTGAAATAATACAAATAGATGGTCCAGTGTATTTTCCAGATGCAATATTTCCATTGGCATTGCAAGAGTTTGGGGCACTACAAAAAAAATACGAATGGGGCGAGAGTATTTATTATTTTCTATCTGCTACTTATGGAATACATCCAACCTATATCCAAGAGATGTTAAGTGGTGAACTTTATGATACAGGGCAAATACTTTCAGCTATAAATTTTTTAAGAGAATCTAACGTACCATTTTATAGTTTTGAAAAAATGCTATCAGCACTTGTAGGAGTTGAAGGAGATAGTTCTGGAGGTTGGTCTGCGTCTGGTTGGGCAAAGAATAGAGATGTACTAATACTAGCCTCTGGTCCAGAATTAAATAATAATATTAAAGTAGTTATTGACTATATAAAAAATAAAAACCCAGTTGTTTTGTGCCTTAATGTTAATGAGCTTATTCCGAAGAATTGTATTACTGCATATGTCGCGTGTCATGAGACGCGGATTTTAATTGAGTCAGATCGCTATAATGAATTGAATGTGCCTATCATTCTACCATTAAACCGTATTCCAGAGTCTATTAGGAATGTATTAGATAAGGCAAAAATTTTTGATTTTGGCATGGCAATCAAGAAAAATGAATTTGAGATTAAAAATAATGACTGTATTTTAAGTAGTGCATTGTCACTTTTTTACGCTATCTCTGTAGCTACTGCAGCTAATGCAAATAGAATACTTATAGCAGGCGCTGATGGTTATGAGATTAACGATCCTCGTTATAAAGAGATTTCTGATTTATTTGATAAATATGATGTTCTTGATAATGCAATTTCTGTGTATTCAATTACAAAGACAAAATATCCTATAAAACAGAGATCAGTTTATGATCCAATGTTGTAATACCAATCAAAGAGCACAAGAAGTATAGCTATAAGCTACGAGGACTTAATATTAGTCACGCTAACCAAGTATGGAGTACAGACATCACCTGCATCAAGATTGCAGGCGGCATGGCTTATATGGCAGCTATTATTGATTGGCACAGCAAAGCAGTACTATCATACAAGATATCCAACACTATGGATACTCAGTTGGTGATGAGCGTACTTAATGATGCTTTAGAAAAATACCCTCATCCAGAGATATTTAATACCGATCAAGGTAGCCAGTACACCAGTGAATTGCACACGCAACGCCTTAAAAACCTAGGTATTACTATATCCATGGATGGCAGGGGCAGAGCCACAGATAATATCTGCATTGAGCGCTTCTGGCGAAGCGCAAAATGCGAAAGAATCTACTTAAATGTATATCATACTATCAATGATCTGATTAACGATGTAGATGACTATATTGAGTTTTACAATCATCGAAGATTCTATCAAACACTAGATTATAAAAAACCAATGGATGTGTACCAAGAGAGTATAAAATTGAACCA
>Ga0233442_1001191_pt1 | contig 20803 bp, 22 predicted proteins | sample SI_123_September_3_FD_182789 | JGI IMG/M metagenome (GOLD analysis project Ga0233442, IMG submission 182789) | Seawater microbial communities from Saanich Inlet, British Columbia, Canada - SI_123_September2016_150_MG | ecosystem: Environmental > Aquatic > Marine > Inlet | place: Canada: British... | reverse complement strand
TGACCTTTCCAACCAAGGAGTGCACGTGCAGCTTTAATTTGTTTAGATGAAATCATAAAGATGGTATATAATGGTATTTAAAATACCAATTGGAATATAAAATGCATAAAATAAATCTCCTGTTCGATTCTTTAGAGGGTGCTTATGCGCCCAATACAATTAGATCTTATAGATCAGATTATATGCATTATTCCAACTGGTGTCACAAATATCAATACGATCCCTTTAATATTCATGAAGATAAATTTGCAGACTACATCCTGCAGATGGGTGAAAGCCTAACTGTTGCAACCATTCAAAGGCGAATAGCTAGCCTTAGTAGTATATTCAATCTCACTAAAAGCACCAACCCCACAAAAGAACCTGTAGTAATACTTACCATTAAAAAACTTCGAAGAAAGTTTGGAAAACCTCAAAAACAAGCAACGCCACTAACTTATGATATTTTGATCAAACTTAAAGACATTTGTTCTGACGATATAGTCGGCCTCAGAAACAAACTGCTTTTACAACTCGGCTACGAAACCATGCGTCGACGTTCTGAAATTTGTCAATTTAAATTTGAAGATCTGCAGCATCTTGGCAACCATAAGCATGCGCTCCTACTGAGACATTCTAAAACTGACCAATACAATCAAGGGAGAATAATTCCGATATCTGGTGAATTGTCTGAGGCAATCTTAAGCTGGTCATTAACAATTGATCAAGATAGTGGTTACATACTTAGAGGCTTCAAACGAAATCTATCTGTCAATCCTTCTCTTACGCCCGCATCAATTAATCATATTTTAAAGAGTCTTCAAAAGAAAGCTGGACTGAATCAAATAGGAGAACTGTCTGGCCACTCATTTAGAGTTGGCGCTGCACTTGATTTATTAGATAAGAACATCCCGTTAGAAAAAATTATGCTTAGAGGTGGTTGGAAATCTGAGACTAGTGCAATGAGATATCTTCAAAGTTGGAATGACCAAAATTGGACATTAATATAAGCTACTTCTTAATTATCAGAAAAATTGTTTTAAATATAATCGCCACATCACCAAAAAAAGAACGCTCTCTCACATATTTACGATATAGGGCGATTTTCTTTGGTAACACTTCATTAATATATGTGGCCTCAGGATCCTTAGAGCTGGCCAACAACTCGTTCTCATCTCTAAATTCAATAGAGGCATTATCAGTAATGCCAGGTTTAACAGAAAGCACATCATGTTTTTCGTCATCAGAATAACAATCAATGTATCTTGGAACCTCAGGACGGGGACCAACCAAACTCATATCTCCAACAAACACATCAATCAATTGTGGAAGCTCGTCTAGCTTATATTTACGAAGAAAACTCCCGACAGTAGTAATTCGTGAATCTGCGCCAACTGTTATTTGCTTTCCTTTTTTTTCTGCATCCAAAACCATTGTTCTAAACTTATGAATTCGAAAAAGAGAACCTTGAAAGCCAACACGCTCTTGGCGAAAAAATATAGAACCTCTTGAATCGATTTTAATCCAAAGTGCAACCAATACAAAAATAGGAGATAGTAATATTAAGCCATAAAAAGAAGCGATAAAATCAAACAATCGCTTCATCATGTTAACGCTTCTCGTAATGCCTGGATAACTCGATCCTGTTGTTCATCAGACATGGCGGTATACAAAGGAATACTTAGCATGGCTTGATATGCCTTATCAGTCTCTGGAAACATATCAATCGTTAATTGGTATTTATCACGCCAGTAAGGTTGGCAATGCAAAGGAACATAGTGAACGCTCGAACCAATACCTTGGTCGCTTAAAATTTGAATCAATTCATCTCGATTTACTGGTGAGTTATCTTGTACGCGAATCACAAATAAATGCCAAGAGTGGGACCCGCCATCCACGTCATCTACCGGAAGGGTTAAAGGTAAATCGGACAGTGAGTCAAAATATCGTTTTGCTAAATATTGCCTTCTATTTAAAAATCCTGGTAATTTTTTTAACTGATGGATGCCTATTGCTGCAGCAATGTCAGTCATATTATATTTAAAACCAGGCGCAACAACTTCGTAATACCATGCAGGTTTTTTAGATTGAAAACGATCAAAAGCATCTCTATCAATACCATGAAGACGCATGATCTTTATTCTTTTAGCCAAATCTGCATTACGAGTAACCACCATGCCACCTTCTCCAGTTGTCATGGTTTTATTGGCATAAAAACTAAAAACAGTAATATCAGATTCAAGGGATCCAATCATATCGTCTTTATAAGTGGCAGGCAGCGCATGTGCCGCATCCTCAACTACCTTTAAATCAAACTCTTTGGCTAATGATAAGATTTCATCCATATTGCAACTCAAGCCAGCATAGTGCACTGGCATAATTACTTTAGTCTTCCGTGTAATGGCCGCTCTAATAGCTCCAATATCGATATTTAAAGTAACTGGATTAATATCCACAATTCTAACATTAGCTCCTAAATATCTAGCCACTTCTGCAGTTGCTGTAAAGGTTAAGCTTGGGATGATTACCTCGTCACCTTCAGTAACGCCTAGCGCCTCTATAGCCAAATGCAGTCCAGCTGTGGCAGAATTAACTGCAATCGCTTCCACACCACCTCCAATAAAATCTTGAAAATCAGATTCGAATTGCTTTACCTTTGGACCAGTAGTTATCCACCCGCTCTTTAGTGCGTCTATAACTTCATTAATCTCATCGCTGCCAATATCAGGCAATGCAAATGGAATAAACTTTAACATTATTGTTTTTTATAAACAGTAAGGATTACTGTTGGATGACTTGTTATTTTTGATAAAAATAAATCAAAAATGTACAAAGTATAATCAAAAAATTTACCGAAAAAACCAAACCTACTCTCTAACGAAAAACACGAAAGAAAGCCAAAACTATACTGTTGATAAGGATTTATAAAATCATTTGAATTAAAATACCTCCAGCCAAATTTTCTGGCGCCAAAATTAGTAAGATATTTTTCAAAATATGACTTACCGTTGTCCAATAGCATTAGCCTCCCCCCCCTGTTTTATATTTTTCTCTAATATGCATTCTATAAATTCATTTACATCATTTATGGTTGAATTTTTATATGTAAAAATACCTCCTAAAATTGATTTCGCAATAATTAAATCATACTTCCCATTAATATCAGTCATATCTATATACTTTGACTCATTTACGATATTAAGATGACTTAAGTTATTATTTAATTTAGTTGGATCACATTGAAAATAACCAATGGTTACTTCGTTAGATAATTCTTTGATAAATGGTGCTAAAGTTCCAACTTCATTTGCACCAATTTCAAGTGAGTGATTAAATATAATATTTGGGTTGTCTTTGTATAAATCCTGTAAGGGCTTACACCAAGTATTTTTTGACCATCCGATATTTTTCTTAATAATTTTCCAGTTCACAATAGCCTCCATTGTTTTTTTTTGAAGTTGGGTTTGGTTATACTAACATTTCTTATATAAATTAACTTAAGAAGTCACATCCTTTATATGCTTCAATTGTTAGTTTGAAATGCATACTATACACAAACTGATTTAAGTAACTCTAAATTTCGCGCATAAGTCAGCTTATCTAATTTCGCAATCTATATATTATATTTTTAACTAACCAAAAAAAATACTGTAACCGTAGAGCATATAAACCTTTTTTCAACGGTTATCGAAATTTTCATTAAAAGGAAGTTAATTAACTATATTTTTAATTTTAAAACGCTTAAAAAAAGAAAATCCATGATCGTATAAAAAGTGTAACAATATCGAAAAAAGCCAAATATTTGGCTTTATAAGTGGGTAGTTTTTGGATAATACCGTCGCTTTAAGATGAAATATCTCATGACGACTAAGCACTTTCATTGTATTTGTTAAATGAGATCTATAATAAAAAAGAGGGTCATTTACACCTGTAAACTCTGTGGCAGCAGCACATCGAATTGAAAAGTCCCAATCTTCAGCTGCAAGTGATTGGTCGAACTCGCCAACCCGATCATAAAGCTCCCTTGTAAACATGACACTTCCGGCAGCATAAGGCTGCCTTAATGCTATTTTATTTAAGACATTGCCCGAAAAATTTTTCTTTGGAAAAACCCTTAACTCTTTACTTGTATCTGAATCAAACTCTATTGCCTGAGTATAACAAAACTCAGATTTTAAGTTCGCTTGTAAAGCGTTAACCTGCTTTTCGATTTTCAAAGGATGAAAATAGTCATCAGAAGCTAATATACACACCAACTCCCCTTTCGAAAACTCTTGTATTGCACGATTTAATGTTCTGCACACTCCAGAATTACTTTGTGAGACCAAAGTAAAGTAAAGCTCGACACTGAGCCTTGAAAGAAGCTCGAGCGAACCATCACTAGACCCATCATCCACAACAATAAGCTCAATATTTGAATACGTTTGTATAGTAACGCTACGTATAGCCACTTCTACATACTCTAAATGATTATAAGAAGGGATTATTACACTTACTAACGGACTCTTTCTACTCATTTTTTTTCAACCAGTAACAATGAGTAGAGCTCTAAAAGCTTACTAACTTCAGCAGACCAATTGTACTTTTCTAAAATAGTCTTGCGACCATTCTCCCCCATCTTTCGAGCTATTTCTTTGTTTTTATTTAAGTATAAAATAGCTTTCGCTATTTCTTTAGGAGAGGATGGGTCAACACAAATACCACAATTATTACCCTCTACAATCTCCATCCAAAGAGGGAAGTTTGAGGCGACTAAAGGCAGTCCTGCACTCATATATTCAAACATTTTATTAGGTTGCGATTCTATGTGATTTGGCGCTGGCAAGAAGGTAACTATGGCTACAGCAGACTTGGATAATAAATCTTTTACAGATTCACGACTCAACAAGCCTAAAAAGTCCACTTTAGTCCAGCCTTCAGAGCCTTTCAGTCGAGTTTCAAATTCTGGATCTGAAAATGTTCCAGCGATAGCAAGATTCAATCCATCATTAATTGCAAAAGAATCAACCAATTCTTCAAGACCTCTTATCTCAGAAGCGCTACCAATATAGGTAGCATTATATTTAGCTTCAAATCTTTTAGCTACAAAGTAGATCATATTGCCAAATGGGACGGTAGCAATTTGAGCGATTACATCTGGTTTGTCAAACTTTTTTGACAAGATAAAAAAACGAATAGCAAACAATATTAAATTATAAAAGCGCTTTAGTCCATTACCTTCATAACTATTAGTTTTTATATGAATAAACTTTATTCCATCATACTGTGCTTTAATAAATTTTCTATTATCAGTAATTAAATTGATATTTGAATTATGTAAAAAACTCCCGCTGATAATTGTCACATCGTAGCCACTCTCGATTAAGTATTGAGCTCGTTTTAGTGTTTGTATGCGAGCTTCATATTTAGGTGGCATTGCATATTGATTTATCAACCAAATTTTCTTTCTCATTTGATCTAATACTTATTAATTAACCTAACAATTTTACACACTTCGTCTTTTGAAAGTACAGGGCTTATTGGCAAAGATAACACCTCATTATGTATTTTTTCCGTTAATGTAAAATGCATGTCATTCATTTCTTTGTAGCATTTTTGCATATGTGGTGGTATTGGATAATGAATCATTGTTTGAACACCGTTATCTTCCATGTACTTTTTAAAAATAGCTCTATCTTTAACTCTAATAACAAATAAGTGCCACACATGACTATCCTTATTACCATTAACTATCTGAGGAAGAATTATTTTAGAATTTTTGATATTCTTTCTGTAGTATTTTGCTATCTCCTTTCGAATTAAATTTTCTTTATCAATATATTTTAATTTAACAGAAAGAAAGCCGGCTTGAATTTCATCCATTCTACTATTCAACCCGACAAACTCATTCTGGTATTTAACTTCTGATCCGTAGTTTGCAATAGATCTTACCGTACGCGATAATTTTAAATCATTGGTGGTAACAGCTCCGCCATCCCCTAAAGCCCCTAGATTTTTTCCAGGATAAAAACTGAATCCAGCCGCATCTCCAAGGTTACCCGTTTTCACATCACCAAATTTTGCTCCTATCGCCTGTGCATTATCTTCAACCACCTTTAAATTATAATTTTCTGCTAGATCTCTGAGCTCATCACTAAAACAAACTTGACCGTATAAGTGAACTATCATTACAGCTTTAGTTTTTTTAGAAATGGATTTTTTTATTTTGGAAAAATCCAGGTTATACGATGTCATGTCTGGCTCAACAAGTACGGGCACTAATTTATTGTCAGTAATCGCAAACAAGGAGGCAATAAAAGTATTTGCAGGGACAATTACTTCGTCACCCTCATTCATTACCCCCATCTCAATATACGCTCTAAAAATCAATCTTAGAGCATCAAGCCCATTTGCACAAGCAATTGCATACTTGGCCTCAGTGTATTTTGCCAAATCATCTTCAAATGACTTTACTCTTTGGCCTAATAAATACCAACCTGAATCGATTACTTCAGATGCAACATTTTTAAGTTCATCCGAATATTGGCGATTTAATTTTTGCAGTTCAAGAAATTTTATCATTCTGGTAATTTAAGTATTTGCCCATTTTTTGTCTTTGAAAGACATATTTAATACAATAACATGTTAATAAGTAACTGCTGCAATATATTTGTTTGCTGCCATACTGTCTGTTAACTCTTTGACTGTGCTTATCGCATTCGAAGATATTTTCAATCTTTCCTTTGAAGAGAGTGAATTAATATGACTAATAATTTTTGTCAAGTCTTTTTCATTTCCCTCTTGACAAAGAAACCCGTTTACACCATGTTTAATAACGCCATCAATCCCTTGATTCGAAGAACCAATTGTGATGCAGCCCCTAGCCATTGCCTCTAAATATACCAGCCCAAAAGTTTCATTTTTACTTATCATAATCATGCACTCCGAATTATCTAAAATAGATATAATTTCATTACGAGGTACGTGATCAAGAAATGAAATATTATCACTTAGATTTAATGCTTGCGTCATTGACTTCATCTTACTTAATTCAGCCCCCCTTCCTACAAAATTAATTTTAAATTTCTTATTAGAATAAGATTTATTAATAGCCGGTATGATAGCAATGGCACATTTCCGTTTTATCAACTCCCCGATATATACAAATGTACTTAAATTACCTTTAAAGGATCTGTTATTAACATCTAAAATATAACTTTCAGGGACGCCTGAATAACAATAGAATGATTTTCTAGGTACTCCAAATTCTTTTTCAAAGCCATTCTTTATCGGTTTAGATCTATACCCCCAAATATCAATATCATTCATTAATTTTTTATAATCTTTTTTGTAGGTCTTTATTATTGAAGTTCCGACATCGTGCATAATCATGCAAGTGCGGGCTTGGTACACATACTTTAATTCACTTACAACTTTGAGTTGAGGGTTGGAAAAGTGGCCAATTATTATTTCAGGCTTGAAATTATCTTTTTCATTTATTTTTTTGATTTTTTCCACTTGATTGATAATCGTTCTTTTAGTGTAACGACCATGAGGAATCCATTTAAAAATAAGACTACGGTGCACCTTTACTTCATCCATAAAATAGCATTTATCCTTTTCTTCACGCTTCGTAAAAACAATAGCCCCGGTTAAACTTGCAATTTTCTCTCTAAATAGATTCGCTAAAAAATAAAAAAATTTAGGATAAATAGCTTGAAAGTGCACAACCCTTACTTCATATCCCATTTTTACCCATTCTTTTGTGAAATAATGAATTGATGGAGTGCCATACTTCAAATCAGGTGCAGGGTAAATTGTAGTTAGGAGTAATATTTTTTTTTTCATTTTTTTTTGATTAATTAATAATTAGAACTCACTCATAAATCCCAAAGGGAAAACTTAGTACATATAAGGCAGTCAATTTATTTTTATTAAGAATTTTATTTTAACTAAATTCTTCGATATTTTAAAAAGATAAAAGCCAATAGTACTGACAACAATTGATTGTAATAAAAAGCGCCTGAAAGCATATTCATCACTATTTGCTGAATTAACAATAAAACAATCCAAAAATTCGGGTCTCTTATATGTATTAATCTGTACGATTTTTTAAATGCTTGAATCAAAAAATAAGAAATCGAAATACCGCCGACAATTCCAAGACCCATCAATGCATCCAGGATCAAATTATGTGCATACTCAATTTTGTCATCTGTGTAAATTATAAATAGTTGTTTTCCTAAAATTGGACTATCAAAAAACATATCCAATGCAAGTTTATAAATAACAGTTCTATTACTTGTATCTCCATCATAAATTGAAGACCTTAATCTACTTTCAATAATTGGAGACACTTCCCCCATCAACTCCAGAATATAATCCATAAAAATCAAGGATAAAATAGATGCTAATATTATTGAAACTACAGCATATGATGGGCGTTTTATATATGAAAAAATCCAGAACATCAATACAACAATTAGTGCCAAAATCGGGCCACGACTTCCAGCTATTAACATTACAAATACACCAATAAAAATTAGGTAAATTAAAAATATTTTAAAAATAAAATTTATTTTTTTGAATAAAAAACTATAAATCCCAAGAATAACAGCAGTAACTCCAAAGTGCCCAAAGGTTATCGTTGACACTGCGATATTACCGCCCTGCCTTCCGCCCTGCCCATCTAAACCTGAAGCCAGGAAAATTGTCAATGATATTCCTATTGAAATGAGTATAAATAAAAATGATTTATTTATATCTATGTATTTATAGCTAACTATTATGGATAAAAAAGCTGGAACACAAATACCTAACATGTAAAGCCATATTTGAGAAGTATCCCCTAGTGAAATATCAGTACGTATAACATCGTCATACAAAAATCTAATAATTAAAATAACCCAAAAGAACAGGAACAGCTTTAAAGATAAAGGCCAAAAACGAGGAATCTTTGTTATATTAATTATTATGACAAGAAGTGACAATCCCAAGGAAAACGCCCTATAAGGAATTGTAACTGATTGAACTGTAACTATACCGTCAAAATTGGAATAATGAGGTAAGAAAATACTAGTAACTAGCTGAAATCCAATAAAACAAAGTATAAAATTTAATGTACTTAAAAAGACGTTTAATTTATATTTATTTATCACCCTAAAGCCTTTGACAATTTTTTAAAATTTCTTATATAAAAACATCCTAAGAAGCTCTCTTTTTATTCTGGTTAAATTTTATACTTTATTGATAAGCATCTATTGGTTTTTTTGTAATCTAGCGTTTGATATCTTATACGATAGCGCAGCTTTGCTGTGCCAATCAATAACAGCTGCCATATAGACCATACCACTGCGCCCGCAGGAAGCACCCTTGGGGTGCAATCTTGATATGGGTGATGTCAGTGCTCCATACATGGTTGGCATGGCTGATATTAAGCCATCGTAGCTTGTAGCTATACTTCTTGTGTTCTTTGATTGGTATGGTTGTATTGACTTGCTTAACAGCCAGTACAGCTTTTAAGCCTAGTTCTTGGCGGTAGCAAGCTACTGTATCTTAATGCCGTCCTCAAGCAGTTGCTGATGCACCATCTTCTCACCGTAGATCGGTATTTGTTCAAATACTTTGGTAATGCGATTCTTAATTGTTTGTTTGGCGTGGTTAACTCTTGGCTGGTAATACAAGCCACTTCGGTTAATGCCTAGCAATTGACACTGGTGATTAATAGATAGAGATGATGTAGAGGCTGGTGACGGCTTGAGATCATCTAATTGTTTTAGTTCAGATGAGCCCAAGCTTTTTAGCTTTTTTGCAAGCCATTCCTTCTCTACTGTTACCTTGCCAGCCAGTAGAGTAAGACGTTCATTTTGCTCTTGTGATTTAATAAGCTCTTCCTTGTACCCCTTAATGGCTTTAGAGGGCTCCATCGCAATCTCTGCGTTGGCAAGAAAGGCCTTCTTCCAGTTAACTAGATTCAGTGGTAGAATATTATGCTTACTGGCAATCTCAGCCAGAGTGCTTTCATTTTGTAACAACTCAAGCATTTATCCAAACGGACTAGTTTTGTTTTAAATGCTGAAGTGTAATTGGTTCGTTTTTTACTCATATTTGTTACTCCGAATTGCTGGGTTAAGCTTAACTCGTTCGAAATAAGAAATCTTAATTGTTGTCTTAATTTGTTGGGGTGTTATATTACTTAACATACATGCTAAAAATTAACTTGTTTTTTGATAAAAGTTCAAAGTTTCAAAAATATCGATCCACATGCTGCCAATTTTTTCAATTGAAAAACTAGCTGATTTTTTAATAGCTGCTTCGGCTAAATTAATTATATTTTCATTGTCATTCATTAAAATACCAAGCTGCTTTGCGTAGTTATCACAATCAAAAGGTGTAACAAGGACTCCATTTATGTTGTTATCAATAATGTCTGTAACAGATGCATAGCTGTTAAAGGCAAAAGGTACAGTACCATATTGCATTGCCTCCAACAGAACCATCCCAAAACTTTCAGATGAGGATGTCATACAAAAAATAGACGCATCCCGATAATAATTTTCAGGATTTTGAAACCCTTCAAAATAGACCCTGGACAAGTTTATTTTTTTTGAAAGCAACATTAAATTTTTTAATTCTTGACCACTGCCAACTATTTTTAACTTCCAATCAGGAAACGCCTTATGTAGTTTACTCCAGATTTCTAATAATAAATCTACTCGCTTGAATGTAGTATCGACACGTCCTACATATAATAATTCTTTCTTTTTACCATTTAAGTTTAAAGTTCCAATATTAAACGATACTGGATTTGGAATAACCGAAACTTTATTTAACTCACTTTTTCCAGTTATATATTTCAACTCACTTTCGAACTTTTTGGATAATAAAATTACTCTGTCACTTTTATCGCATAGGTCGCAATAATGCTTTTGATGTTTTAATTTGTAAAAATAGCATAACAAATTATTGATAATTTTAATGTCTGCTATAGGCAATAAACAAGATACATTCATTTTTTTAGCTTTCGATTTATATAATGAGCTAAAATTTTTTATACCCGTTAAAATTGAATTGTGAATGACAGATATAACCTTTACATTGCTTGTCGTTGCCTGATAACATAAATTAGAAATAAAGGGATTTATTCCAGATTGATTAATAACCAAATTAATTTTTTTATATTTTAAGAAATTCAAATAAAATATTTCATTCTCCTTAGCGTTTGTTTTCGATGGTAAATAAAATTGACGTGTCGAAGTTTTAATATTATTATTGTTTAGAGGTAGTGACAAATAAAAAGTATTGATATTTTTAGATTCAAAATAATCCGCTAAAACTTGTGTCACCCTTTGAACTCCGCCTCTTTCTGGCAGTATCTCACCTGCATAAACGAATAATATATTCATCTTAATTTATGTATGAGGTCATTAAACGGTAACTTTGTTAAATACATTTTGTTTAAAGAGCGATTATCTTTATCCTGAGCCGTGTAATAAAGATAAAAAATTTCATTATAAATGAACGCTGTTGGTTTATAAATACCGACTTTACCGATACTTTCATTTGTAATTAAAGGGTAGGGGTACATAGTGAAGTTTTCAGCATCATCACTCACGGCTAAGCATATATCTGCATTACACTGTGTTGTTTGAATCACTGAATACAATTTATCATCATAATCAAAAATATCCAGATGCCAGGGTCTGTATAACTTATTCTCGCCTTTTATACTTGTTGTCTTAATATATTTAAATGGCTCATTTAAATATTTCGATTTCCAGATTGCTATCCCATGACTCTTTTGTTCATTGTAAATCTCTAAAATAGATAAAAATCTTAAAAATAGTCCTATAGTTTTTTCAAAAAAAACTGAAGAAGAGTGTAATTTAGGATTCTTAAACTTTACATGCATGGCATACGCTACATATAATCCATTGTATTTAAATATAGCTGGTGAGAGCTCTCTATCCTCAAACGTCAACTCTTCGCATAAAATCGGATTATCGATATTATGTCGATTATTTTCAAAAATTACACAACCATAAGTGGCTCTCTGAAAATTATCCTCGCACGTTCTTGGAGTAAAATTTTCTCGCCAAAAAACATGCAGGCCAGCCTCATCAAAAAACATAGTAGGGTCGGAATTATATCCAAATAATGGCTTGTCAATTATTTGACTATAAACTTCCCATTTCGTAGGAGCTTCATTATTTTCAGACACCCCATAACATAGTATTGGATTTTCAATATCGGCATTGGCATTGTAATAAGGTGTATATATTAACCACCAATGATAGCCTTTAAATAAATTTTCTGAATACCGGATACATGGATGAACTATATCACCATGATTTATCTCAAAATTAAACCGAGAAATGCTACAGTTTTTACCTAAAGGCATAACCGCCTTCCTCTTCAATCCGAACAGGATATACAGTACTCTTCTATATATATTCAACAGCTCTCTAATTAAAAACTCCAATTTAGACAACCCCTTTTTTTATTAGCAATAGCAATGAATTACTTATTATAGACTTTATCGTTAAATTTAAAATATGACCAACAGTAAAAAAGTAGTATTAATTAATTCTTCAGAAATATACTTAAACTCAATATTTGCTCAATTCTTTCTTTAAAAAAGACAATGACCCGTCGACTTTTTTTGCCAATAACTTATTTACTTTATCATAATCAATCTGAGATTTCCATCTATCATCTTTTAAAACCTCCCCATATGAATAAAAAATTCTATCAGATAAATCTAAATCACTTAACAATTCAGATAGTCTATTGAAATTTTTTATATTCGCTGGTAATACCACAAACTGCTTCTTATAAATTATTGAAAAAATTAAGGCATGGTACGAATCTGTTAATACAATCTCAGCTTGAGCTATAGATTTAATCCATTTTTTGATTGTTGGTACTGGTATATTCTTTAAATTACCGACAGGGAGTGTTTTTGCTAATATAGAAATATTGTAAATATTTTTGGCTTGAAATTCTCTTAAAAAATCATAAAATGAATCTCCTTTTGTAAATTTAAAGCAAACCATGCTTTTTGATTTTTGAGTAATACTACCTGTTATTTTAGAATAATCAGAAATTAATAAAGCAGGATCCACAACTAAGGTAGCATCCAAATCACAATTATCTTTACACAAATCTATAGCTGTTGTCTCTCTAACGCTTATTGAAGAAAATTTACTCAATAATCTTTTAACAATAGCCGTCTCTTCATTATCAAAATTCCAATCATTCATGCCAAAGCTAGAAGCGTAAGAAAAATGCATTTTAGATTCTTTTATAAAATCAAGGAAATATGAATATTTAAGTTCAGAAGTAATATCTTTATTCCATACTTGGTCACTCCCCAAAATATATACATCACATTCAGGGGGGTTATTAATTAATTCTTCTGAGGAATGGTAAGTTTGCACCGTTCTTTTTAAGTATTTTTTTCTCGCAGTTTCAAAAATAAAATACCTTATTATAGGGCTTAACAATTTTACAATAAAATTAAATTTATAAGTTTCCTTAATTCTTAAATCTATTATTTCCACATCATAGCCTAAGTTTTTAACGGCTTCGTAAAGAGCATAGGTCTGCAAAAATGCGCCATAATTAGGCTCATCATGGAATGTTAATATTCCTACTTTTTTCATATTTCTCAAATTTTTAAATTTTATTTTGGTTTATAGAATATAAGCAAGTGCCATACAAATACAAGGCGCTAATATAATAGTAACTATTATTCTTTAATCAATTTTTTGAATCCAGAAGCTTTTATGACCCTGTGTCCGTTTTGTTATATCTATATTATTTTTAAATAAAGTATAAGAGGGCAATGACTCAGCTAGATTTCTAGGATGTTTTAAGTGCATAAAGTTTCCAGCCCATAGAACCTTGTATGATGTGTTAAAGGCAAGAAATGCCTGAAGCAGATACTGCTCAGTCCAAAATACTTTCATATCGAGCCAATCTTGGGAATAATGATTAGGTAAAAGTATGTCATGAATATGAATAATTACACCTTTATTTAAATTAGGTATCAAATCAAGGTATTCAAAACACACATCATTGAATGCATTGATTGCATGGGAGGAATCTATAAAAATAATGTCATTTTCTTTAAGGATGTTAAACGTCTCTAACGGTAATTTTTCGACAAATGATTGAATAATCTTTGTAAGTTCTGGAATATTTCTCAGCCATTCTTTAGGGTATGGCTCTATACAGGTCAATTCACAAATGTAAGCCGGGTCTTCCTCAATATTTTTCCGTATAGCCTTGGCTGTTACTAATGTAGAGTAACCCGACCCTATTTCAATAATACGCCCAGGTTTATTACTCCTTACCATGCAATACAAAATTTCAGCATCAACTGTTTCAAAGGCGCCATTTCCAAAATAAAAATCCTTGTTATCACGATCTGACTCAAATCCAAACTCACTATACTCACCCCTGTACTTGGCAGAGAAATCTGATAACAAGCTAATCTGCTCTTTTTCATGCATTTCTATACCAGTCAGATTTGATTGCTTCTCTAAAAAATCAGAAGGAAAATTTCGTGTATCAGGAATATTTTGATAATAATGTACTGGCGTTACATGGTAACCCTTAGATTGCCATAAATGAAAATTAGACTTATGTTTCATTATTGTCGAGGGAAGTATCTCAGATATTATTCGAGAAATTACTTTAAAGATAATTTTTGTAATTTTATTCATAGTATTTAGTTCCTATATTTAAATTGTGCATAAGTAAAATATTTAAAAGAATTACCTATATTTTTAGAAAATATTTCATTATGTGGACAAAAGTCTCAATGAAAAATTATTGAGTCATCTAGTATTTTCTTATCAGATCTAGCTATTTCAATTTGTTTGCTAGGAATTCCGAAAGCTATAACAACAGCAATACTATGTGCATTAGATATGTTTGCTATTTTTCGCATTAGCTTGTCTTTTTTGGGGTTAACACTCCAATTTAACATACAACTGCCAACCTCATTATAGTGAAATGAGTAGCATAGGTTCATTGCAAAAAGCCCGGCGTTAAAATAAATATCATTTTGTTCGTTTTTGCCAATCATTCTCAAATCAACAGTCAATACGCACACTTGTGGAACTAAATGCCCAAACCCTCTATTACCACTTTGACAAGACAAAACCTCCTGGACCTTTATTTTATCATTAAAAATATGACATTTAAAAGCTTGTCTATTGCAAGCTGATGGGGCAGTTAACGCCAATTCAATCGAGTCATTAACTTGCTGTTCCGATGCTTTTCTTGAAAAATGGCGAACAGACCTCCTACTTGTTGAAAATTTCAAAAAAGAATTTTCTTTTGCAGAAAAAAACTCCTCTCTACTTATGTTAATTTGTTTTAAATTTTTAATATATGGATATAATTGAACTATTTTATCAATTATATATTGTAACTTACGGGGTAGCTTGTAACTTCTTTGCTTATGTAGTTTGTCATACTCCTTAATGATTCCAATTGCAATTTCAATCTCTAATAAATCTGAACACTCTTTTTTTGATAATATTTCGTTAGCTAGAAATACCACCCTAGCCTGACCAAAGCCTAAACGCTTCCCTGGCATTGTTAAGCCCTTTTCCAAAATATGGCAACTAACTCTCATAGAGGCCTTCCAGGCTTCTTTATTATTTTTTAAAAGTGAATATTTAAGAGTTCTTATTGTTGTGTAAAAGCCTAGATTAATTAATTGAATTCTTTCAATTACAACTGCATATAGAAAATTAAATAAAGGTTTAATTAAAGGTATTCTTTTAATTTGATTTTTTACTTTTAAAATGATATTGTTCATATAATTGTAATTTTATATTTGTCCCACTAACATAGTAAGATTACCTGACTTTATTCCTATTTTTCCAACTAAAAAATAAACTTGCCACCTTAATAAAAATAACTTTATTAAGGTGGTTATTCGAAATAAAAAAATTCACATAAAAAGGTATGCTCTTATAATTTTCTTTTTTATAAGAATTATATTGCTCAAAGAAAGTTTTTTCCGTCTTATTCTCTAAAGCTGATAAATACAACGATAAGAAACCTCTATGAATTCTTTTAATCGACTTCATATCATTTAAAAAAGTTTTAACCAATAATGTTTTATGATAAATTCTAAATTTTATTTTGAAAAGTAACTCTTTATCTTTGTCGACAAAGTGACATAGAGATTTTTCTCTTACTCTATAATTCACCGTAATATCTGGAATATACTTAAATAACCCGTCTAGAACAATAAAAGAGTATAGTATCAACCCTTCTCCTACTGTACTTTTATCTTTTATTAAATAATCGTATTTAGTCCTGTATCTATCAATTGTTTCTTTTCGGAACATTATGCTACTAGCCAAAGGAAGTATACTAAAATTCTCAAATATAACATCTTTAATGGCTTCCTTGCCATGTTTTACATCTAACGAGCCAGTCCAAGGATTTGCAGGCTTTAGAGTATTTGAAACTTCATAAAAAAAATTAAATCCTGTATGAATAGCAGAGATATTATTGTTATTACTTAAAATATCAAATTGTATATCTATTTTTTTTGGATTCATCCAAACATCATCACCCGAACAAAGTGCAATATATTTCCCTCTAACGCTTGAGAATAATGTATCAAATAAATTAACTATTAGCCCTTGATTTTTCTCATTTGAGATAAATTTTATTTTATCTGGAAACCTTTCTTGGTATTTTTTGCAAATTTTCGCGGTATTATCAGAGCTACAATCATCAGCTATAATGATTTCATAATGAATATTTGTTAATTGCGCCAAAATAGAATCCAAAGTTTCATGGATATAATCTTCTTGGTTGAAGGTAGGAACGCATATTGAAATTAATGGATTTTTAACCAACTGTATGTTTGTAAATATCATTTATCTAATGATTATTTCAGAGTCTTCTACTACTAAGACCCCTGTAATACTTATAAAAATAGCTTTAATCATCAACATCTCCCCAATATTTTCTTGTAACGACAATCATAACGACCAAATAGAGCGTGTAATTTACTGCGAATGCGTAACTCATCCCAACTAGACCATATTGATATAAAAACCAAATAGACAGTGCGACAAAACTTAGGCTAAAACAAATCTCGGTAGCAATAAAGGTTCTTATCATGGCTTTTGCCAGCATTAAGTAGGCAATTAACCATGCGGCTAACTTAACCACATCGCCTACTAACTGCCAAAAAAATAGTTCGCGCATAGGTGTAAAATCTTCAGTAAATAGCAGCCAGATAATAAAATCTTTAAGCGCAAAAACACCGACCGCTATTACGATAACAATTGGTATAATTATTTTATAACCTTGCCATAACTCTTTTCTTAACTCAGATTTTTCAGTAATTTCTGACAACTTTGGCAAGTAATAAATACTGAGGGTAGAGGTTACGACCATTAAATACATGGTTGATATATACCAAATTGCTTGCCAGTAGCCAGCATCTTCCCAGCTGAGCGTTTCACCAATATAGTCACGAACGATCAAATGTGATATTGGCACAGTTATAGCGGAGGTAATTGCCATAGCTGAAAATCCTACGAGTTTTTTAGCCTCGGGTGTATTAAACTTTTCTTTAAAATTCTCAGATTTAATAATTGGATGCTTTCTGAGCATCCATAAAACAATCAATAAAATTACCGATTGGTTTGTTACAAAGGCAATCAGAGCCCCATCTAAACCCAACCAAACAATTAACAGTGTGGTAAAAATTAAGCTGTACACACTTTGAATAATATTAACCATTATCCAGGTTTTAACCTCTTTTAAGCCGTTGAGTATCGAAAGCAACAGGCTGTTGATAACAAACAATACGATTGTAAAACCAAATATTACAAATATATAACTGTAATCTTCGGACTTTAAAAAGTGCAACGACGCATACTGGGAGAATACAACGATTCCAGCACCAACTACTAAAGAAGAAAAGAAGCTAATTTTACTGGCGGTACTAAACAGTATCGGGATACGTTTTTCATCTTTACCATATTCTGCAGTATATTTGGTTACTCCGCTATTGATTCCTCCTTGTGCTAAGGTTATAACGAGTTGGCTAAAGTTTTGAAACTGTCCAACCATCGCTAAACCAGAAGGTCCAACGTAAACCGCAACTGCTTTGCTAATTATCAGGCCTGCTGCCATCTTTATTGCTGTGGCAATAAAGCTTAGAATCGAGGTTTTTATTAGTGTCATTAGAAATTATTCATAGCTTCAACCACTTTATTTACCCTCTCTTCCAACAAGTATTACTGAACTTATCAGCAAGTTGGCTATATAGGCGTACAGGTAAAATTACTTTGGTTTTTAGGGTTATCGCTTGCTCTATTAACTTTGGATCTAAATTATAGGTTCGCTCATCTGGCTCAACCAAAATAGGCTTTAAGCAATTTTCTGTAATAGCTAAAATGCTAGCTATATAGGTATTTGCCGGAACAATAACCTCATCCCCTTCTTTTAGCCTTCCAAGCTCTTTATATGCTCGAAAAATAAGAATAAGTGCATCTAAGCCATTGGCTACACTAATGCAATGCTTAGCTCCACAATAGTCCGCAAACTCACGCTCAAACGCCTTTACTTGTGCACCTTGAACATACCAGCCCGAATCAATGACATCAATTGCAGCTTGAATCAACTCATTGCGATATTGTGCATTGATAATTTTTAGGTCGAGAAATGGGATCAATTGAGGTACCTTCTGTATTTTTGTTTAATTTTTAAGTAGTTTTTTAATGGGTAGTGGAAGTAAAGATTTAACTCATCTTCATTTATTACCTGCGCCCCAAAACGTTTATGAAAGGCAACAACTCGCTCATTACCCTTTCTAACGTCAAAATGTGATTTTTTATAACTCAATTCTCCAAAGCCAAACTCATAAACTAAGAGTGCTGATTCAATTGCCGTTGTGATCGGTGCATTATCTTTTATTAGCCAACTACCCCAACAGAATGAGTCCGATAGCAAATCATAAACTCTTACCAAGCCAAGTTGCACACCATGTTTACTCTCTATTACAAAATAATACTCTAAACCTACACGCTCTTTTTGTTTATAACTCTTTAACCAGGCCCGCTGTTTTTCAAGATTATTTTCTACTTGGTTAAGAAACTGAGTTTTATGCGTTTGCATTCTAAGTTTAAGTATAAATTCGGCATCTTTTACTTCTGCCAGCCTTAAGTTTATATTTTTGCCTTGGATTGTCTTCATACAGAACCTTGTTGAGTGAGACATAAAATCAACTATGATTTACGATCTGTAAGAACTCTTGATAATCACGAATATAATCCAGCTCATCATAAAATTCATTTGCCAATACCATCAAGACACAATCAGGGCTAAAATCGTACATTTCTCGCCAAGTTAAATCATCAATTAAAAGACCTATTGTTGACTTTTCGAGCACAACTTCTTCGCGTTGCTTGCCATTGTCTAAAACAAAACGACAACTACCCGATACGCAAACCGCAACTTGTTTTAAGTTTCGATGCGCATGAAATCCGCGTGAAATACCCTCTTTTGAATCAAAGATATAATACACTCGCTTAATATCAAATGGCACACTCTTGTTACCCTCTAACGCAACAAGCGATCCACGCTCATCCCCTAAAGGTTGAAAATTGATAGTTTTAATTAAGCTCACTTTATTTCACTTTTAATTAAATCTGCTAAATATTGTCCATAGCTATTTTTAGACAGGGCTTTAGCAGTTTGCATTACTTGTTCGCTACTTAACCAGCCATTATTCCAAGCGATTTCTTCTAAACAGGCAATTTTATAACCTTGGCGTTTTTCAATGGTTTCTACAAACATTGCAGCCTCTAAGAGGCTTTCATATGTGCCAGTATCTAACCAGGCAAAGCCTCGACCTAGTAACTCAACATTAAGATCTCCACGTTCCATATACATTTGATTAAGTGTAGTAATTTCCAGCTCGCCACGATGTGAAGGTTTAACTTGTTTAGCCATTTCAACCACATCATTGTCGTAAAAATACAAACCTGTAACTGCAAAGTTAGATTGTGGCTTTTCAGGCTTCTCTTCAAGACTAACGGCTTTTTGATTTACATCGAATGAAACTACACCAAAACGCTCTGGATCTTTGACTTGGTAGCCAAAGACAGATGCACCACTATTACGACTAGCGGCATTCTTTAAAATAGGAGTAAAACCTTGCCCCCAAAATATATTGTCGCCCAAGACTAAACAAACACTGTCATCTCCAATAAAATCTTCACCAATAATAAAGGCTTGTGCCAGTCCATCTGGGTTAGGTTGTATTTTGTAAGTTAAATTAATACCAAAGTCTGAGCCATTCCCTAGCATACGAATAAAACCTTCTTGATCTTCTGGAGTTGTAATAATCAAGATATCTTGTATACCCGCTAGCATAAGCACCGATATTGGATAATAAACCATCGGCTTGTCATATACTGGAAGTAGTTGTTTGGATACTCCTTTAGTTAAAGGGTAAAGGCGAGTGCCTGAGCCACCTGCTAGAATAATTCCTTTCATGATTCAACCACTCCTAATCTTTCACCTTGATAGCTGCCATCCTTAACCCGGTCACACCAAATAGTGTTTTCTAAATACCATTCAACGGTCTTTTTAATGCCTGTTGCAAAAGTTTCATCCGGTGTCCAGTTAAGCTCATCAGCAATCTTAGTTGCATCAATAGCGTATCTTACGTCATGCCCTGCTCTATCACCTACATAGGTGATAAGCTGCTCATACTTATCAATACCATTAAGCTTACTTGGCACTAGCTCATCTAAAATACTGCAAACCGTTTTAACAACATCAATATTTT
>Ga0233442_1001183_pt1 | contig 20924 bp, 28 predicted proteins | sample SI_123_September_3_FD_182789 | JGI IMG/M metagenome (GOLD analysis project Ga0233442, IMG submission 182789) | Seawater microbial communities from Saanich Inlet, British Columbia, Canada - SI_123_September2016_150_MG | ecosystem: Environmental > Aquatic > Marine > Inlet | place: Canada: British... | reverse complement strand
AAAAAAGATATTTTGTTATATTGAATTAAAAAGTGAACAAGCCCAAAGCAAGATCCCGTCAAGTTTCCTTTAGAGTATTACACTCAGGGGGTAGTGGTGGACTTATTCCTAATACATTAACTAAGCATTTTTTGAACTTAAGTATTTCTATAATAATTTTTTTTATGTAAAAATTACAAATAAAAATAAATTTTTTATAATTTTTAATCAAGATTATTATAATTATTTTAATTGTAAAACAACAACAAGTGTAAGAAAAAAAGATTATTGGTTCATTGTCATAACATAAATTATAATTCCCAATGCAAAAATCATTCCAAGTATGAGAGGTTTAGAAATCACACTAATGAATTAAATACAAAATAATTAAGTATGATCAAAACATAAAATAAAATAAATACAATATTGTAGATATAAAAAATATGGATAATGCAAAAATTGCTTTAATTTCAGGATTTTTAGTAGTGGTAATGTTATCAGTAATACTTGTTTTAATTAAATAAATTCAATAATGTAAAAAGTAAGAATTTCAGTACATTTGTTTACTAGTGATTAATTAGCAAATTATGAGAAAAACATTAGGGGATTATAATATTGAAAAATCATCATCATCAGATCTAAATAATATTAGTTGGTCACAAAAAAACCAAAAAGAAGAAAGTAAACCTAAAAAGAAAAAAATTGTTAAAGAAGGTCAAATCCCTTCAGGAACAAACATCATTTACAAAAAGCAAGAAGATGAAGAAGTAGATACCAATAAAATATTTAAAATAAAAAATGACGAAAATTCTGAAAAATCTAAAGAAGAGATAGGTAAAAGGCATGAAAATACAGCAGCGTCATTAGGTCAAGTAAAAGAAAGATCATACAAGAGACCTGGAAGATAAGACTTTCAATAAAGACATTAATGCTCAAAACAGTTTTTATTAATAAAAAATTTAACGTAATTAAGTAGAATTATGTCTAGAATTAATGAAAAATTTACAGAATTAAAAAGAAAAAATGAAAAAGCATTGATAGCGTACATAATGATGGGGTTTCCAAATGAAAAAGCCACCATTACAACGGTGAGAGGATTAGTAAAAGGAGGAGCAGACATCATAGAGTTAGGATTTCCATTTTCAGATCCACTAGCTGATGGACCAGTTATTCAAAATGCAAGTACAGTTTCACTTGAAAAAGGAACCAATATTTCAAAATTTTTCAATCTTGTAAAAAAAATTAGAAAAGAAACAGATATTCCATTAGTGTTAATGACATATACAAATATCTTGTACCATAGAGGATATGAGAAATTTATCTCAGAAGCAAAAAGTGCAGGAATAGATGGATTTATTCTACCAGACATGTCAATTGAAGAATCAAAAGAATACACTAAATCTGCAGAAAATAAAGCAGATACAATATTTTTGATATCTCCAAATACAAGTAAAACCAGAATAGAAAAAATTGCAAAAACATCAACAGGTTTTTTGTATCTTGTTGCAGTGTTTGGAACTACAGGTGTAAAAACAAGTATCAAAAATTATACATTAAAGGCAATCAAAAATGTGAAAAAACAAACTAAAGGAAAAATTCCAGTAGGCATAGGTTTTGGAGTATCTACTCCTGAAGATGTGAAAAAATACGTCAATGCAGGAGCGGATGCAGTAATTGTAGGAAGTGCATATCTAAAATTAATTGAGAAAACAAAACCAACACAGTTAGAATCCAAGATCACATCATTTACAAAAAGTCTAAAAAAACAAACAATATGTTAGAATAATTTAGAATAAATAACATAGTCAAAACATACAAAAACTAGATATCCAATTCATCAATGTGCAGACAAAGTTCATTTTTGTCACAGGAGGGGTGATGTCTGGCCTTGGAAAAGGTGTTACAACTTCCTCGATTGCAAAATTATTACAATTATCTGATCAAAAAGTATCATGTATCAAAATAGATCCATATCTGAATTATGATGCAGGTACAATGAATCCAGTAGCTCACGGAGAAGTATTTGTGACTGATGATGGAGGAGAATGTGATATGGATATTGGGAATTATGAGAGATTCCTAAATCAAGACATTCCAAAAAGTCACAATATTACCACAGCACAAGTATATTCATCAGTAATTAATGCAGAAAGAAAAGGAGAGTATCTAGGAGCATGTGTTCAAATAATTCCACATATTACAGATGAGATTAAAAATAGAATCAGAAAAATTGCCAAAGACGAAGAATTAGACTTTTTGATAGTAGAGTGTGGAGGGACAGTAGGGGATATCGAATCATTACCATTTCTTGAAGCATTAAGACAAATGAAAGTGGAAGAGGGTCCACAGGGAGTAATATTTGTTCATGTAACTTTGGCACCATCCCTTGATGTTGTAGGAGAACAAAAAACAAAACCAACACAACACAGTGCACAAGAATTAAGAAGAATCGGTATTCAGCCGGACTTTTTAGCGGTAAGATGTTCATTGCCATTACAAGAAAAAACAAAACAAAAGATTGCAATGTTTACAAATGTAACTGCAAGTGATGTATTATCATGTCATGATGCAAAATCTATTTTTGAAGTTCCTCAAATGTTATACGACCAAGGAATTATGGATTCAATATTTACAAAGTTTAACAAAGTAGGAATGCTCAATGCATCAGCTAACTGGGACAAATGGAATGAAATATCACAAAAAATGGTAAATCATGAAGACCAAAAAATAAAAATTGCAATGGTTGGAAAATATGTTACATTAGCTGATAGTTATGTCAGTGTGAATCATGCGTTAAAACATGCAGGAGCAGAAATTGGCAAATCAGTAGATATTGGATTAATTGATTCAGAATCTATTGAAGATTATTCTATTTTATCAAATTATGATGGAATATTAGTTCCAGGAGGATTTGGAACACGGGGTTCTGAAGGAATAATAAATACAGCAAACTATGCACGTGAAAATAATATACCATATCTTGGAATATGTTTTGGATTTCAACTAGCAGCAATTGCATTTGGACGAAATGTGTTAAAATTAGAAGATAGTAATTCTACAGAAATTAAACCAGATACACAAAATCCAATTGTAGATTTACTTCCAGAACAAAAAGATGTTTCAGATATGGGAGGTTCACTCAGATTAGGTGCAAATGATGTACAAATTAAAGATGGAACAAATGCACAAAAAATCTACAATTCAAATGTAATAAGTAAGCGTCACAGGCACAGATATGAAATTAACAAGCAATACATTCCAGAATTTGAGAAAAATGGTTTGATATTTTCAGCAAATAGTGATGATGGAAAGAGAATGGAGATGCTCGAAATCCCATCTCATAAATTCTATCTAGGTGTTCAATTTCATCCAGAATTTAACAGCAGACCAGGATTTCCAGAAAAAGCATTTTCGGCATTCATCAAGGCAACATCTGAAAAATAATCTAAAAATATTTTAACAATTATTCAATTTTAGAAATTTCATAAATTTTTTGTCTAGCATCTCGAAGAGATATTTTCTTTTTAACATATCCTTTTTTTAACAAATGGCTTAATGCTAATCGGACAGTTCGATCAGGAAGTAATGTTTTATTTGCTAAATCTTTTTGACTTAATGTCCCCTCATATTCCAAAGTTTTCAATAATAATTTTGAGCTTGGAGGCATACTAAGTAGATCTTCTGCAAGATGAACTTTTTTAGCAAGAGCAGAAATTCCAGTTGTATCTTTCTTAAGACGAATAATTTTTGCAGGGGGATTAAATTTGGAGCATTCAACAGTTTTTTTCACCTTGTATCTGTCCAGTCCATCCAGTACAACTTCACAATGTAATCTTGCAGAAATATCATCAATTTCAATAAAACTACTATTAGATATGATAATGGGTCGTCTTGTGATATCAAGAGAGTTTACAGAAATTATTTCAAATACGGCAGAATCTTGAAACAGCATAGGACCGCCAACAGACATAGAATATGCAGATGAACCAATTGGAGTAGATACGATAATTCCATCCCCATTATCGTGCCAAACTTCATCCCCATTAACACGCAATGTGTGTTCCATAAGCATTGCACTTTTTGATGAAAATACTGCAACATCATTTAAGATAGGATAAACATTCTTTCCATCTATTTTTACACCTAATCGAGGAACTTCCTCTACAGTAAAATTTTGTTTTTTCAATATACCAACAAAAGATGAAAATTCTCTGAGTTCAATTTGAGCCAAAAATCCACTGGTTTCTCCCTCACTAATTCCCAATACAGGTAATGATGAATCAAAAGTTCTGTGAAAATAATTTCTAACTCCTTTATCACCACCTAAGACAATAATACAATCGGCATGTTTGTTTTTAGATTTTGTAATGTTAAATGAGTCAATACCAGAATCTGTCAAAATTTTTTTGATGATTTTTGAAGCATCTTCATATGGTCCAGAGCCATAAATTCCTATTTGCATTGACGATTAATTCCTAAAAGGAGAATAAAAGAATTATTCATCATAAATCTCTAAAATCTACCAAATTATAAAAATAAGAAGCATTATTTTCAACCATTCCTTTTTTAGGAATTTTTTGTAAACCAACATTGTTAGATTCAAGTGCAGCTTGGGCAGAACCAGCTGCAAAACATAATGCCCACAAAAAATCTTTTTCTTTTAACATTGTGCAAGTAAATGTAGAACAAAAAATATCCCCAATTCCAGTAGTGTCATGAATATTTTTGTTAGGTAATTTAAGAGAATAAATTCTATTTTTTACCAATAAAGAAACATCAGTTTTATTAGTCAATAATACATATTCAATTCCTTTTTTTTGTAACGCCAACATCATTTCATCATTTGAACCATCAACAATATTTTTACCTTCTTCAGGATTAATCTTAATAGCATTTACACCAGATAAATCAAGATTAGATTTTTGTAAAATAATATTATTATCAGAATCCTTTTGACGTAAAAATCCCTGAGGATCAATAAATAAAAAATTAGAATTATCTTTAATTTTTTTTAAAACATCATTAGAAATTTCATGATAAATAGGGCTTACAATATGACCATTAGCATCCACATCAGAATAATCTATTGGATCACATTCATGTTCAAGTTTTAAAGTTCGTTCAGAGCCAGATATGGAAATTGCAAATTTTGTAGTATTTTGTACAGATTCAGAATTAATTAAATTAATTTTATGTTCAGTGAGATACTGTTTTGGAAAATCAGGTCCAAATTTTGTAAAAAGATCTACATCAAATTTGAGTTCACGAGCCATAATGCCACAATATGAGGCAGCCCCTCCAATTTGTTCATAGTTACTACCTTCAAGAAAAATTGTATCTAGGGCACAATGGGAAAATATAGCTAACTTCATTTCTTTAATTTTCTATTTTATGGGATTTAGTTTTTTGCATTATTTTTTTCCATACATTCAGAACACATTACATCACCTTTCAAAATAAGTAACGGTACACCAGATCTAAAACAAATACGACATAATCCTTTCAAAACCAATTAAAAATATTTAAAAAAACTAACATTAAAAGATAAAATAATTTTTTAGATTATTTAGGCATGGGTTTGCTGATTTTTTTAAATTACCCGCAAGAATATAAGTAGGCAAAAATGCTCAATTTTATGCCACTTAAACGTGCAAGTAGAGGTCGTACAAAAGGAGGTAAAGGGTCATCAGGTACAGTACAATGTACAAACTGTGGTCAAACAGTTCCAAAAGACAAAGCAAAGAAAGTTACTTCTAAATTAAATCTAGTAGAACATACATTAGCAAAAGAATTACGTGCACAAGGAGCATACATTGCATCACCAACTGTTTTGAAACATTATTGTATTTCATGTGCAGTTCATTTCAAAATTATTAAAGTTAGATCCGAAGATAGTAGAAGAAAACGCGGTAAACTTCGATAGTATTATTTTCTAAAATTATTATTCTTTAGTATTATTCTTTAATATTTTTTGTAGTAAAGATCATTCTTTGTACTAGTGTAATTCCAGCAATTATCACTACAATGACAACAGCATAATCCATAAAACCAATAATTCCAATTATGGCAATTACCAAAAGTCGTTCAGCTCTTTCACCAATTCCAATTCCCTGAAGTTTTATGTTAATTAAATCAGATTTTGCTCGAGCATAACTAACTAGTAAAGATAGAGTGATTGCAAGCAATACAAGATAAGGTTCGGCATATCCACCAACTAAAATTCCTAAAAATATTGCAACTTCAGAAATTTTATCAAACATTGAATCAAGATATTCACCTTTTTTTGAAGTCTTACCAGTTACTCGTGCCACCTGACCATCAACCATATCAAAGAATCCTGAAACAAGTAACAAGATACCGCCAATAATTAATCCAAATTCAATACCCATACCATAAACAACAGCAGAAGATAATGCAATGATAAGACCTACAACGGTCCAAAAGTTTGGAGATAATCCAGTTGAAGCAAATCCTTTACCTACCTTTTCAAGTGCAGGACGAAGAGTCTCTCGTAAATTATTTAACACAAAGTACACCCAAAATACCATCTAATAAAGAAAATGGTGTAGCCACATACAGTCTAACGACCAAATTAAGCAAGAAGTTTTAGAAATTATTTTTTGGATTAGTCTTTATTACTCATCAATTTTTGTTTATTCTTTCCTAGTTTATCAAAACCATCTTTTTTGAAACCATCTTTGTTGAATCCAGCAGTGTTAAACAAAGTATGAGTTACGAAGTGAGTACCATCTTTATCAAAATTATTTTTATCATATCCATATTTGTTGAATCCATCTTTGTCATATCCTAGTTTATCAAAACCATCTTTGTTGAATCCATCTTCATTGAATGTTGTTCCAGTTGCTTCATAATTTCCTTCTTTGTTTAATCCAGCAGCATTAACCAAAGTACCAGTTGCTATGTGAATGCCATCTTTGTCATATCCGTTTCTATCATATCCATTTTTGTTGAATCCATCTGCATAATACCCATTTTTATTAAAACCATCTTTGTCAAATCCTTCTTCATTGAATTTTGTGTCAGTTGCTTTGTGATATCCATCTTCGTTGAATGCTGTGCCAGTTTCTTCATAATTTCCATCTTTGTTTAATCCAGAAGTATTAACCAAAGTACCAGTTGCTATGTGAATGCCATCTTTGTCATATCCATTTTCATCATATCCATTTCTACTGAATCCATCTTTGTCATATCCTAGTTTATCATATCCATCCTTGTTGAAACCATCTTTGCCCATAACAGAATTTCATAAATTGGATTTAGTTAAGGTACCTAATTGCAAGATAATATGAAAATGCTTAAGATCTAACTAAGGCTACTGTCAACAACAACATAAGGTCTATAAAAAAAATAAAACATCCTGCAAAAAACTAAAAAATGGATGGCAAAAACGTATGACCTATTTGAAATTAAGCAAAAAATAAGCAGCTAATAAGCACCTAACATCTCAATTAAGTAAAAAATAAGCAAAAATTAAGCAGTTAATAAGCACTTCATAAGCAAAATTAAGTACTTAATTTACTCAGGCACGTATCACAGTTTTGCTTAATAAGCACTTAACAAGCAAAAATAAGCAGCTAATAAGCAACAGGTATCTCAATTAAGCAAAAATAAGTACTTAATATCTCAATTAGGCAATTTTGAAGAAAATAGGCAAAACAAAATCCCTCATGTCAATATCATCCATGGGAGAACAAGGCAGAGAAAAGAATTCAAAGTAATTTTCATGAATTAGTACTAATAAAATTATTTTTGAGATAAATTCATTGCAATCATAGTAGAGATGATTTTTGCAGCCAATGATGCAGTAGCACCATTATCATGATAAGGATTCAATTCCACAATATCTATTCCAGTAACTTTTGTTTCTTCAAAAGAATGAATCATATCAAATAATTCCCTGGATGTAATTCCTACTGCTTCAGGATTTCCAACACCTGGAGCATATGCAGGGTCTAAAACATCAAGATCAAAACTAGAATACACAGTATCAAAAGTAGATATATGATCCTTGACTAATTGTGGGCCTTTGCCATCTCTAATTTCTTTATCAGTGATTGTTTTAATTTTATTTTCAGTAAGAAATTCAAGTTCTTCTTGGACAAATGCCCTAGCACCAACATGTAAAATATTTTCAGCACCTCTTTCTTCAACAATTCTTCTCAGATATGATGCATGACTTAGTTTGATATCTGCAAATTCGTCACGTAAATCATAATGTGCATCAAAAACAACATACCCAGTTTCTTTTGGAAAACTAGTATACGTTCCATATGTAATAGAATGCTCTCCACCTAAGATGAAAAGTTGACGTTGTTTTGCTACAAGTTCAGTAGTAATTTTTTTTAACATATCAATCATCTCAGATGCAACTACAGTATGACGAGTATTTCCCAAATCTTCAATATTTACAGATTCTAAATCAACTCCAAGTTCAGGATGAAAAATCTCAATGTTGTTAAAAGAATCTCTAATGGCATCAGGTCCAAATCTACAACCAGGTTTGTATGAATGAGTAGAATCAAAAGGTACACCAAAAATTGTTGCAACAGGCTCACCATCTTCCTCAGAACCAGTGATTAACGGATTATTATTCATGTATAAATCAAGAAAACTCATAGTACAATTACACCATCAAATTTGGACGTTTTGAGATGTATTTTGGGAAATTCAAACCAGTAAATGGTTTGTCTTTGGTTTGTTCTTTTATCTCATTTATGAAATCATCAAAAGATAATTCCCTAACAGCCCCAGTTTGTCTATCTCGAATACTCAGATTTTGAGAATTTGCTTCTTTTTCACCAATTACCAAAATGTATCGTATCCATTCTTTTTCTGCTTCACGTATTCGTTTACCAATACTTTCATTTCTATCATCTATATCAACACGAATAGAATTAGCAGAAATTTTATCAGTTAGTTTTTCACAAAAATCATTGAATTCTTCTTTTAATGGAATAATTCTAACTTGTGTAGGAGATAACCATAACGGAAATTGGGGTTTACGACCTTCATGAGAATCAGTTGCAGCTTTTTCCAGTAATGCATAGATAATTCTCTCAATTGCACCGCTAGGAGAATTGTGTAAAATTATTGGATGTTTTTTATTATTATTTTCATCAACAAATTCAATACCATATCTATCACCATTTTCAACATCAATTTGATCAGTTGAAAGTGCAGATGCTTTTCCAAGATTATCAATAAAATTAAATTCCCATTTTAAAACAAAATAAAAGAATTTTTCAGTCCACATTTCAACTAATACTGGCTTTCCATTCTTTTTTACTAATTCTTCAATAGTAGATTTATTTTCATTGTAAAAATCTTCAGTAAATCGAATTGCCATGTCATAGTCCGAAGAAGGGATTCCAAGATTACTCAGAACACTTTGAGATAAATCAAATCTTATTTTTATTTCATCAATAGCCTGATTCATGTTAGCACAAAAGGCATGACAATCAGGCATTGTAAATGCCCGAAGTCGTCTAAGACCCACTAATTCACCAGATTGTTCTCGTCTAAAGCTATACCTAGTAAGCTCATAGAGTTTGTAAGGTAAATTTTTGAATGACATTTGAAAATGATTGGCCATAAGGAATTGTCCAAAACAAGCAGCAAATCTCAAAAATAATTTTTTCCCGTCAGAATCTATATTGTATTGTCTTGCTGGAAATCGATTAAAGTAACTAACCATACTTGGATGTTCCGAATCATACATGATTGGAGTCTCAACTTCATATCCCCCATATTCTTTAACTCTATCAGTAACATATCTCTCAATAAGAGATTTAATCAAACGTCCATTTGGGAAAAATCGCATATTACCAGAATCAGATGCAGTTTCATAATCAGCAATACCCATTTTTTTCATCAAGGCAACATGTGGTGGTGGTTTGTCAACATGACGTTGTTTTGCTACTTCATATTTTGCTAAAATTTCTAATTTTGGATGTTTTGCAAAATTAAAATCAGCAATGTTAGACATGGTTCCATCAGGAGACATTATTTTCCAAATAGAACGAATTTTTGATTCTCCTTCTAATGCATCAGATGTTATTTCAGAATCAGATTTTACATTTGCAGAATCTTTAGTTACAACTTTGGAACTTTCAGCTAATGGATGTCCTTTAACTTGTAGTTTGTAGGATTTTGTCCAACCAAACGGCGAATGAGAAACTTCTAATTCAGATGCACCAGATTCCATTTCTTTTAGCAATGCAATTGCAACAGAAGGTTTTGCAAGATTAGAACTAAGATGAGCATAAGGATATAATAATAATTTTTTACAACCAATTTTTTCCATTGAATTTTTTATTTGAGATATAGCATTTTGAGCCACACTAGAATCATCACCATCCTCCATTGCAACAAAAACAACTACAAGTTCTTCTAATTTTTGAGTTTGAGGGTCATCAATATCTTCTGCAGATTTGATCTCTTTTTTTGTTGGAGTGTATTCTATACTATCACAGTGTAATTGTAATATCCTCATAATTTCAAACAAAAAATTCAATTGAATTAAATGTTTACGTGAAATCTACAACATCATAATTTTTAAGATATTTTTTCGCGTAGGCTAATAACAGATCTAAGAATTAGACCAGATATACCCAAATTGCTAATTAGAAAAGTAGATGCTCTTGAAAGAGGATTGGTGCCACGAAATCCTTCATCATAAATCATTTCAACTGTGCCTTTATCAGTTTCAACAAAAGAAGTAATCAAAGAATAAACACCTAAAGAATCATCAGTGCGTTCATTATAGAGACGCAATTCTACTTTAAAGATAGTAAATTCATCTTGAATAAAATTTCCAGAAGATAATAAAATTTCAATAGAATCAGGAGTTTTATCAACTCGATTAGGATTATGTATATCAATAATTTTCATATTATAGAGATAGAATTTTTCCTAGTTAAGTAATATTTGCTTTAAAATTAAGAAAAAATAATATCATTATTCTTGCACAAGTATTATTTACAGTCAAAAAAACTTAGTAAAAATGGATCCACATAAATTTCATGGAAATGACATACCGCACATAAAATTAGATCCAAAAATGAACATTGAGGATTTAGTAGAAGTATTTGCCAGTTCAGGATTTAATGGAAGACAGCTTGGAGAAGCTGCAAAATTGTATGCTAAAATGATTGAAGAAGATGTAACAATTTGTCTAACAGTTTCAGGAGCAATGACACCTGTAGGATTTGGAGGGATTATCAAAACGTTGATTGAAAGAGGATTTGTTGATTGGATAGTTACAACAGGTGCCAATGTATATCATGAGGATCATTTTGCATGGGGGTTACCAGTCAAGCAAGGTAGTTTTGATGTAGATGATATGAAACTATATGAAAATGAAATTGTTAGAATAAGAGATGTTTACATAAAATTTGAAGAAACATTAGAAGCTGAAGATCAAATTATTCAAAAAATGTTTGCAAATGATTTTCAAGATAAAGCATTTACAACTGCAGAATTTTGTAATTTACTAGGTAAGAGGAGTAAAGAAAAGTCAAAACATCCTGAAAAAAGTTTCATTACATCAGCATATGAATACGATGTTCCAGTGTACATATCTACAATAAAAGACTCATCATTGGCACTAAACTTAGCAGTTCATAGGTTAGAAAATAAAAAATATAATTTAGATTTTGTAAGGGAAATCATAGAGCAAGCAGCAATTGTGTATGATTCAAAAAAGTCAGGGATTCTAGAATTAGGTGGAGGGGTTCCAAAAAATACGGCTCAACAAACAGGTCCATTGCTAGATCAAATTTTAAGAAGAGATGATGGAGGTCAAGAGTACATTATACAAATTACAGATGCACGACCAGACACAGGAGGTTTGTCAGGGGCAACATTACAAGAAGGAAAGAGTTGGGGCAAAATCAAGGATTCCCATGAAGGAATAATTACAGTTTATGCAGATGCAACAATTGCATTTCCAATTTTAGCATTGTATGTTCTAAGTAATCAAAAGTCAAGAGAGCCAAAAAGATTATACAAGAAAATAAACAACATGTACAATAAACTAAGTGAAGATTATTTTAAAAATCCAAACAATGCTAAAAATTAATAAAAAAATTAAAATTTGCTGAATCTTGCACGTTCAAGATCCCTATCATCTTTAGATTCTTTTTTCCATTCTTTATAATGTTCTTTACAAAGAATTGTTTTTTTGCCAGTAGAATTTACACGTAAACCGGCATTTTCCACTTTAGCAGTATTGATGGAACGAGCACCTTCTTGATCACACCCGTCTACATTACATTTTGCACCTTTTGAAACAATACCCATAACATTCAAGAACATAGATGTTATTTATACTTGAAATGTATCTAAACGTTCTAAATTTTTATAAAAAATTATTTGAAATTAGATAGCACATACAATCAACTAGCAATAATATCAATGATCATTTTGAATGCAAAAAATAATAGATCATATGTTTAAGAGATGCAGATAATTGTAAAATTTATTCCCAAAACAGATATGAAAATACTTAACTAAATCAAATAACGGTTGGAAATATTGCATTGTGATGATAAACGTACTTTGTTTGTATTAAAAGAAGAAATTGAAGAAATATGGGATAAATTAAAAAAATCAGATTTTAACAATAAAGATTTAATTAAAAAATTATCAATAGGGATAGAAGAATATTTTGAATGCAAAAACGCCCCTTCAAATTAAAAAAAATCATTTACACATACCAGTCATAATAAAATAAAAAATAGAATATTTTCTTGAAATTTACGATCTTTTTACATCCAACAAAAAAGTTAGAAAATGATGCTTTTTCTAGATGTTTAGAAAATTTTGAACTCGATGTGTTCATCGTTTATAAAAGGAATATTTTTTACTAATTGTATGGCTGGAGGAAAGAATTCAACTACAAACAAGCAGGGCGGTTCTAAAGATTCAAAGAAAAGTAAAAAAGACAAAGGCGATAGTGGTCCAAGAAAAGCCGAAATTACCGTTATGGTAAATGAAAAACAAGCAATGAAAATAATTCAAAATTCTAAAGTAGTTACAGTTCAAGATCTTGCCAGACAGACAGGAGTCAAAATATCTGCTGCAAATGCATTTTTAAGAGAATCAGCAGCAAAAGGAACTGTTAAAAAAGTTGGCGGTTATGCAGGCCATCATTTGTATCAAGTAGTTTCTTCATAGAGACGCAAAACATCACCAGGTTTTACATTCTTTAATTCATCAATATCTCCATTGATTTTTCCAATAGGAGTCATAGTTTTTGAAGAATTGACATTACCTACAAAAAAACAGATACTTCCAGTAGAAGGTAAGAATGCCACATCTCCTTTTTTAAATTCAGATCTAGCTCGCTCAATTCCAGAATCAACACTAGTTTCAAAATAAACAATACTTTGACCCAATGTATGAGAATTTCCTTCTAACGGTAAAGATCTCATAATAGTTCCAACAGTTCTTGGAGAAAGATGTCTTTTTAGATCACAAGATAGTTTTACTTTTCCAGGGATTTCCAATATCAATTGTTTTCGTGAAACTGAGGACATACTCAATTTGACCTTAAAATGATTAGATTATATAACGTTTTAAGAAAATTTTCGTAGTTGTCTAAATCTGAAGAAGCATCAGTTAAATCTGAAGCAGTTGCATCTGAATCACTAGATGGCGAAGTAGATGCAAATTTAGGATTAAACAAAGCATTAGATACTTATCGAAAATTAATTGAAAAAAATGTAAAAAATCCAACAGAACCATTATCAGATAAAGAACAAGAGAAACTTGAAAATAGAATTAAAGAAATTGAAGAAAGAGAAGTAGTAGAAAGAGTAGAAGAACACGATCCAGTAGAAATTCCTTGCGAAAAGGAGCAAATTACAATTGGACCACCAACATTAACTAGATTTGAAAAAGCAAGAATTATGGGAGCAAGAGCATTACAATTATCGTTAGGAGCACCACCATTTATTGCAATTCCAAAAGATGCAAGAATTTCATTAGACATCTCCATGGTAGAATTAGAGAAAAAGGTAATTCCAATTACAGTCAGAAGAGTATTACCAAATGGCGATTTTCAAAATATCCCAATCGACTATTTTGAATAAAGAACCAATCATCGATAAAACTTAAAAGAACAAAAAAAATCTGAATGTTGTATAATGCTCATGGAAGAAGTCAATGAACCGAAAGGTCAAGAGCAGACCATCATAAACATTGGAAACGAACCAGTAATGCTCGCTGCTGTAGAGGTAGTATCTCAATTGATTAGTAAGAATCAAGTAATTTTAAAAGCAAGAGGAAATTCAATTCCCAATGCAGTATCAGTTGCAAACATAATTACTGAAAAAATGATGAAAGATAATTCTAAAGTCGAGAAAATTAATTTGGATACAGTTGCAGAAGCAGGTATAGGTAATATGACATCAACAGTTGAAATAATTATAAATAAAAATTAGTAAACACTACCAGGACCTTTAAGAAGCATATTTTCACATTCTTTGCAGATTTTTTCATCAATATTAGATTCTAAATTATGGTGTATTTCACAAATCAATAAACTAGATTTAATGTAATTACATAGACCAATAAATTTTGAGAGACTAGATGGCGTATAAGCTAAATCAGAAGAAAGATGACTACATAATTCATCAATTAATTGTGCAACTTGTTTTTCTGCCAATAGTTTTGCAATTAAAGATGGGTCACCTCGAGTACCACGAATATAATTACTGATTGCTGCTTGTGTAACTCCAAGCATTTTTGATATTTCATCTTCTCTAATATCATGTTCCTCAGCTAATTTTTTGGCCAAGATTGCCCTTAATGCAGGAATTAATGTTTTAGATTCAATTTCAGCAGGAAGTAACATGATTTCACAAGAGGAACAATGTAAATTTAAAGTTTCTAATGATTGAATAAAAAACCAATTAAATTATCAAGCATATCTATTTTAATTTCATAAACAAGAGAAGAGTGTTGGAAGATATTTCTAAAAACTTATACCAAATTTTAGAAGAATCTTGTAATTCATGTCAGTCCGATTTAATTTCATTATCAGGAGGGTTAGATAGTTCAATCATAACATATTTTCTTAGAAAAAGAGATCTCAATAGTGTTGCAATTATTTCAGAGGATTTTGTTTCAACTGATCTAACGTATTGTCAAATGATATCAAAGGAGATGAAAATTCCATTGTCAATATACAACGTTTCAACATCAACAATACTAGAGGCAATTGAAAACACCATCAAAATATTAAAAAATTTTAACGATATAGAAATTCGCAACAATGTTGTAATGTATTTAGCAATAAAGTGGGCAAAAGAAAACGATCAAAAGTCAATAATTACAGGGGATGGAGCTGATGAATTATTTGCAGGGTATAATTTCCTAGTCAACAAACCAGAAAACGAATTAGATGCGGAAATTAAAAGAGTATGTTCAATTATGCATTTTCCAACTCAAAAAATTGGAAAAGAATTAGGGGTTAAAATAGAATCACCATTCCTAAATCAAAAAATAATAGAATTATCTAATCAAATTCCATCAAATTTGAAAATAAAGGAAGAAAAGGGAAAAAGATATGGAAAATGGATTTTACGTAAAACATTTGAAAAACACATACCATTACAAATTGCATGGAGACGAAAATCACCAATGCAAGAAGGTGCAGGGACATCAGGATTAACAAATTTATTTGAATCCATAATTAGCGAGGAAACATATGTTGAGAAAAAATTGACAGTAGAAAAAAATGATGAGGTAGTGATTAGAAGTAGAGAATCAATGTACTACTATGAAATTTTTAAAAAATTATACGGATCACCGGTAAATGACAATGCAGAACACAAATGCCCATATTGCAAACACAAAGTCAATAATTCAAAATTCTGTAGAATGTGTGGAGCATTTCCCATCTAAACATTATTTTTATACTTGCGTGGTTTTTTAATGAAAATTTTTCTGCATCCATTACAGCAAAAATAGAAATTTTTACCATTATGATCATGAATCAATGCCATATCTTCATCAAGTTCAATTCCACAAACAGGATCAACGGGCACACAAAAATTATCTTTGATTTCTATTTATAGATTCAGAAATATTTATCGACTAAGAATTAACAATCTCAAGTATTTGTTTAGGAAGTGAGCAATAATCGTAATCAGGTTCAGCTGCAACATACAAGACATCATCATTTATTATTACACTAATTGCAAGTGCACGTTCACGTGAAGCCATTGCAAAATTAACTAATCCAAGTTGTTTATCAAACTCTTTTCTCATTTTTACTCTTAATGCAAGTTCCATGAAAATCATCTCATCATCTTTTTCAGTTTCCAAGGGTTCAACATTTGCCTTCATCCCACCAGCAATTAATCTGCCTCGCTCATTAATGATACCTGCAAATCGAATTTTAGGATTAATAGATAATATGGAATTACAAATAGATTCATAATCATAAACTTTTGAAGACATTATTTTAAAATAATTAAAATGTTATTTATTATCGTTTCAGTTTATGTCAAAAATTAACATCAAGTTGTAAGTTTTTTGACTAAATCTAAAAAATCACCAGGAAGAATTGGAGGAATATTCATAATTTCAAGATTTTCCAATACATGTTCAGGGGATTTTTGACCTACCAGCGGAGCAAGAACACCAGGAGATGAACGAATAAACTGTAAAGCACGTAATGAAGGTTTTAAGTCATCAAAATCAGGCATTACACCAGGAGCCAATAATCTTCCTTGCATAAATGGGATACTAGTGAAAACACCAACTCCCAAAGTAACTGCAGATTCTAAAATGGATACAGGTTTACTTTGAACAGTTTGGTTTTTTGAAAGCAATGCTTGATCATAATTCATGTTGTATGGTAACTGTATGAATTTAAATCCATGATCATCACCTCCAATTTTTTTAGCCATTTCCACAACATCTTCAAGTGAAAGGTATTGAGGATTTTCTTTAACAACTCTAAAACATTCCCAAGTAGCCATACCATAAAATTTGATTTTTCCCTCATCACGTTTTTGTTCATACAATTCAAAAACAGATTTTAAATTTTCTAAAAATTGTTCTTTAGAAATATCTTTAATTTGTCCTTCAACACCATTATGAAGATACATTAAATCAATACATTCCAAATCTAAGTTTTTTAAACTTCTGTCTAATTGATCAGAAAGATAAGGAACAGTCATACAATGATAACCAGATGTTACATCACCTTCTTTGATAATCCCCTTTTGAGAATATTCTTCCTTCACATATTCCCAGAAACCCAATTTCACATCAGCATCATTAGTAACATATCCATTTTTACTACTAACAAATATTTGATCACGAGAAATTTTTCCTTCTTCAATTAACTCAGAAATAGCTTTACCAATGGCACGTTCAGCTTTTTGAGAACGATAATTAATTGCAGTATCAATAACATTCACACCAGATAAGAGAGATTGTTTTACTGCATTTTTTACTAATTCATCAGTTTTTTCATCTGGATCACCAAGATAAGTTCCAATTCCAACATTAGAGAGATGAAGATTTTCAAATGTATTAAAATTAAGAGAATTTACGCTTGATTTTTGTGAAAAAGTTTGAGTTCCTTCAGACGTTGCAAATCCTGAAACCATGATAAAATTATAAAATTACTAAATTTATGTAAATCGGGTCAAATAAAATTACTAATGCAATTTAGACACGATTTTTAGAAACAAATCTTAATTGCTTTAAACTCAAGATCCAATATTCCAAGGAATTATTTTCATGGTGTAACTAGTCACATAAGAAATCCTTCTGTATATGTACGCGTATAGGTGCGTGTATAGATAATTGCCTAACCATTCTTTGAATCTAATCAAGCCTTTGGATAACTCATTGAATAGAGAAAATTAGTCACGAAATAAAACAAAATTATGAATCAACATAATCATGTTTTTTATTTTCTAGTCATGTAAAAATTCCCTAATGAATATGAGCCAAAAGTTGTGGATATACAGTCATGTTATAATCATCCATCCATAATACAATCCAATCATTCCAATAAACACCATAGTGATTATTTTTCGCTCTTTTTTGGAGCGACTCATGTACTTTCTTTGCAGTTTCCATATTGCATTTGTAACTACGGTATCCCTGCCAGTCTTTCTCCACAGGTACATGTCAAGTTTAGTAATTCCTTGCAGCACCAGCTTGTTTGCATATGAGTGGACGTAGATGAAAAACAAAATTATCTTGTCAAGGATTGTAAATGTGATAATACTCATGAATATGGTAAGTGAAAACGAGGACAACTCCCATAGTGAATCCATATACCACGGAACGTATGTCTGACCACCCTGCCATGCATCAAGCAAAAACCAGACCCCCACAGACAACTCCCATGATAGATACAAAGTAATTAAAAATGCATCAAAGACTGGGAGCAACCACACTCCAATGTTTTTCTCTCGTGCCACCTTTTTGGTATCTTTTATTTTATCAAAATAAGTTACAAAATATTCTTTAATCATTTTATTTCTCCATCATGTTTTGGTGATGCTGTTTCTGATGTAGATAATCGATTTACAGCATTATCTAGAATTGTAAATAATTCATGTTCACTTTCAACGTGATCTTGATCTTTAATTTGAGAAATTGATTGAGATATTTGTGAAGTGATGTTAAAATCATCAGAAAAGGATAATTCCAATCCCTCTAACAATATTGCAGTGTAATAGTATTGTTTTAACTTCTCTTTACATTGTGAAACTTGTCTATAGTAAGCTCCTCTAGAGATATTGATTTTTGTAGGTTCAATACTTTGTTGATTTAACATAATTTCTATCTGCCTTTCTGTAAATAGTGATTTTCGAATTAATTCTTGAATGATATTATTGAATTTTTTACCACTCATTTTATTTTTCCTTGTCTCCTTGTACTTTTTTTACGTCTCTTCTTTCTCTCAGGTACATCAATTCCAATTTCTCTCATGTGCTCTCTTATTGATTCAAGTAGGGAGAATTCTCCTATGGGTTTATCCATTTCAGGTCTAGGTGCTTTACCTTTTCTCATATCTTTGAGCATGGAATCATAAAATTCCGTGCTAGAACATTCCTTCCAATAATCAATGTCTGATTCATTGATTTTATGAATACAGGAATTGCAATAATAATTATTTCCAGCATTTACCTTTCCACACCACTCCTTTAGTTCATTACAATAGTGACAAATCTGTACATGGGGATCTTTTGGATTCATAGCATTTTCCTCTGAGTTATTTTTTGTACAAACTTTATTCCAACACGAATAAAATTATCGTCAATTCCATGTTGCTCAAATATTCGTCTCAGAAAGTATGAACGTACAAACGATACAGTAGCATATACTCCAGTGATTGCAATGTTTGCAACAAACGGATCTGACTGTATCCAACCAGTAGATAATGGTAAAATAACAATTCCAATTCCGTACGCAATAGGATAACCTCCAATAGAATTTACAATTGATTCAGATATGCTCTTCTTTTTAGAATCTAGGATACTCAATTTAGTATCTCCACCCACAGTCATTACATTCTAGTTTAGGATCATTATTAGTAACACAACAACCTCCAAGAACTATTTTCTTCTCTTTTACTTTTTTACTTTGTAACAATTCATCTGAGGGCAATCCCCAAAGAATCATTGCAATGTCTGTTCCCCCACACATGGGACATTCAGTCATGTTTATTCTCCAAATCATCTAAAATTTTCCATGTTTTTTCATATTCTTCCTGTAAGGGTTGTATGATTTTTTCACATCTAGTTCTCATTTCTTTTTCTTCATGAATAATTTCTGCAAATTTATCACTAATGTATAGAAACTTTCCTTGTTCAAGTTTGTTATTTTTATAATCTTTCCACGATGATAGAAACTCTATTTCTATTTCTCTCTCCTTTTGCATTCTTGCAGTATATTCTGGAGAAATTGCATTCCATGCTTCACTTAATTTTTCATGTGCTTTTTCCTTATCCTCTTTAAGTTTCTCAATGTCAATCATTTTCAAACGCTCCAATACTCCTGCAGATAATTTCCATTCCAAGAAAAATAATCACATAATCTACTGCACAGCCTGCAAACTTGCTCTTCCCATGAATTATGTCTGGCAGTATTCTTGTGTACTGTTTGACAGATTTTACATCTCAATTTTTCTTCCCCCAAATACTTTCAAGATTTGCCTCATATCGTGTCTGAGAACTCTCAGATTTACTCCAAATAGGTACAGAATTGTTGGATTTTCCCCATATGGAATTTAAATTCTGCTCATCTTTCTTTGAATGATTTAATTCTCTAGTTAGTTGCTCTGAAGAATCACCAAAGGATGCAAATAATTTATTGAATTGTACAATTCCTTTATCTAAATTCTTTAGATTAATGTGAGATAGTAAGGATATGATTCTCTGTCTCCTAGTTTTGTAATCAGTTAGAACTACATCATATTTTTCACATAACATTTCTTGCATATCAAAATAGTCATTGCTTTTGAATCTCTGCCATTGTTTTGTTGTAAAATATTTTCTAGTTTTCAAGATTGTCATCCCCATCTCCTTTGTCTTGTATTTGTTGAACCGTCTCTAATCTTGTTAGCACTGATAATATTTTTTCATTTATTTCTTCTAATTTTTTATTCTTCATTTCAATTTTTCGTTCATTAGATGTTTCATCAACACATAACTTATCAATCTCACACATTATTTTACGCTCTTCATTTTTTTCCCCATTTGATTTTGAATTAAACTCGTCTTTGAATGAGTTGTAATAATTAATTACTTTATCCAAGTCCTCTAATCGTAACAATGCATAGTTGTCGTGATTTTCTTTCTCACGAATCATTAGTCCGAACTGTGCTTCTATATGTTCTAAATCTAATGGAGTCATCTTAAATTCCTCCTGCAGTAAATGGGGAGAAC
>Ga0233442_1001181_pt1 | contig 20930 bp, 17 predicted proteins | sample SI_123_September_3_FD_182789 | JGI IMG/M metagenome (GOLD analysis project Ga0233442, IMG submission 182789) | Seawater microbial communities from Saanich Inlet, British Columbia, Canada - SI_123_September2016_150_MG | ecosystem: Environmental > Aquatic > Marine > Inlet | place: Canada: British... | reverse complement strand
GCTACCATTAAGGCACTATCAATACCACCTGATAGAAAGGCGCCAAGTGGAACATCACTAGACATACGGTCAGATACACTTTGTGTTAATATTTCATCTAGTTCATCTAGTAAATCATCTTCATTGCGTTTTCTCCATGCCATATCAGGTTCAATTTTACGAAAATCCCAATATCTTTTAATTTTAATACCCATTTTATCCATGATTAAATAATGAGCCGCTGGTAATTTTTTAATCTGTCGATAAATAGAGTTAGGAGCTGGAATATATCCACTTTCGAGAAATAATCTAATCGCCTGCTCACTATATTCACTTGACAACCCTGGAAAAATTGTAAACAATTGTTTTGGCCTAGAAGAGAAGCCAAATTGATTGATATTTGAATGGTAGTAAAATGGCTTCTCTCCCATCCTATCTCTCGCTGCAAATATTTTTTTTTCGTGCCTATCCCAAATAACAAATGCAAACATTCCATCAATCTTATCAAGGAGCTCAACACCCCATGCAGACCAGCCTTCTACTAAAACCTCTGTATCACTCTCTCCACGCCAACATATGTTATTACTCAAAAGTTGCTTTTTAAGTTGCTTGTAATTATAAATTTCACCATTAAATACACAAATATAACGCTTATCGGATGATATCATTGGCTGACTGCCCGCTTCTGTCAAATCATGAATAGATAGCCTTGTATGGGCCAATCCACAACCATCTTTATTCCAAAAACCAACAGCATCTGGGCCACGATGTTGCAAAGACGCAGCAGCATTTGAAAGCAGCTGGCTATCTACAGAATCTCCAGTAAAATTAATACGGCCAACAATTCCACACATTATTATTTAACTCCACGACCAACAACACCGTTGTCTCCATACCAAATTTCTGAATTTTCAAACCCTGCTTCTTTAAACCACCTACGGACAGTCTTCATAGATTGTGGATGATCATGAGCAGGCGAATACATATCAAATGTATCTAAAACAGCCCATTGTTCATTTATTTCTTTACTAAGCCCTAAATGAGAGAATTCAACAATAGGTATCAATCGGGCTCCAAAACGTCCAAAAAATTTTCGTAAGGTTTTTGAAATTGGAATTAGTTTAGGCACAATATGAGATAGAAATTTATACAGTTTCTCTCTATTAATTCGCATAGTTATTGGTCGTAAAATATATTTCCAATGTAAGTAGTGGTGCCAACTTTGAGTATACACGTCTATATACAAACACCCCCCCTGCTTAACTTTTGAAGCAAGACTGAAAAACGCTTTTTCTGGATCAGGTGTATGTTGAATAACCCCAAGACAAAAGACGTGATCAAAAGATCCATCGTTAAAAGGGATATTAAAAATATCCCCTTGAAATAGATTCAAGTTTTCTGCTTTTGAGTTGTTTCTAGCATTTGCATCAACTGCCCGTGAATAATCAAAAGAATGTACATTTGCGCATGTTTTTACAAGAATTTCTGTAAAACGCCCAGCACCAGATCCCGCCTCAAGAATAGATTGCTCAGCCAAGTGGGTGTCCTTATTCCATCCAGTTGCAGCATATAAACGATCTTGAGAAATTGGTAGTCCGGTGTAACTATCAAGCTGTGTTTCTTGATGAATATTCCACTGGTAGCCAAATGATTCGCTGTAATTATTTACATCAACAATTCTTGGAATTTTATCAACAATAGGATAAGATATATTGCATTGCTTGCAATTCAAATTACTAGATATATCAGAATATAACAGATTCCCACCACAACCATTAGGGCAAGAAAAATTTATAAAACCGCTTGTTTTTATAGATTTAATCATAATATTATTTTGAGTTATGGCATGACTCTTATTTTTTATTAAATGTCCAGAAATGGTTTAATAGGAAATTACTTACTGGAACCACTAGAACTACAAGGGCTTGACTATAAATGTACCACCAGTTAAGCCAATAAACAGTTGAATACATTATAATAACATTCCACATCAACCCAATCACAATCACAAATAAATATCGTGTAAAAGTATTTTTGTGACTATCATTGGAATTAAACACCCATTTGTAACTTAATACATAGGAAAGAATAAGTACTGGAATAAAGCTTAAAAATGATGCTATTACTGGGTTAGAGCCCAAGCCTTCAACCATTCCTACCAATAGTAATAAATAAATAAAATACCCTCCAACACCAACCAGAGTGTACTTGAAAAAAGATTTTGACAATACTTGCATCAACGCTTACGTGCAATTACGTACATGATATCAAACATGTTTGCACTCAGATCCCAGTTAAGTATCCGACTCTTTTTCAGTAGTCGATATAGCCATGAATAATTCGAGCGTAATGTTAGAATATTATAGGCAATGTTGTCCATACTACGATGGAAGTTACAATGTTCAAAATGAACAACATCAAAATCATATCGATCTAACAATCTTGTCAAAGAGGCTCGAGAAAAGTAATGTGCATGAGTGGGTGGATGTATCAAACGCCAACGATTTTTCCTCCATCGTGCCATACGACTATCGATATCCCCTGTAGTTATAGTCAACAACCCGCCCGATGATATATTTTCAGAAATTTTTTCGAGATATTTATCTGGTGCACGTAAGTGTTCAATTGTATCCCACAAACAAACAACATCAAACTGCTGATGCTCAAAATCCCAATTTAATAAGTCTGCTTTATAAGCGTTCAGATTTAGTTGATTTTGAGCATATTCCACCCCTTCTGCGGTAACATCTACCCCAACAACATGATTAAATTCCTTTTTAGCTAATTCCAGAAAAAATCCATAAGCGCAGCCAACTTCTAGAAGTGATTTATGCTGTCCAGGGTTAAGATATTTTTTCAACACATCTAAACGACTGTTGAAATTTTTTTGGAGAATTGTTTTATCTGTTAGATAATCTGAGTACTCTTCGCCAGTAAAATACCCAGAATTGTAAAGCTTTTCAAATTCGTCTTGGGTCATATCAAGATCCGCATAGACATAACCGCAATCTCTACATTTTACTATACCTGGATACATAGGATCTGCCACTCTAGAATCACAAACTATACAGCGCTTATTCAATGTTGACACTCTCCTCAATCAAATAAAGAGGTCGTGCTTTAACCTCGTCAAAGATAGCTCCTATGTATTCACCGATAATACCCATAAATAATAACTGAATACCAGAAAAAATAGAAACTAAAACACCTAGCGTTGTCCAGCCAGAAGGTATGGAATCACTAATGAAAAAAGTAACAAAAATATACAGACCAGAAGCTAGCCCCAGTAATGAAAAGAACAGCCCTAATAAAATTGCATACTGTAAAGGCTTTTTGCTAAACGAAATAATGCCAGCTGAAGCAAACTGGAACATTCTCGACCAATCATACTTACTCTCCCCTTTGATACGATCTACTGGATTATAATTGATTCCACAACGGTTAAACCCTACCCAGCTAAACAAGCCTCTTAAAAATTGATTTCGTTCACGGATATTATTTTTAAAAATATCTGCCACACGTCTCGAAATCAGTCGATAGTCAGCTTCACCAGGTGCCAAAGGAATATCAGACAACCAACTCATAATACGATAAAAACTGTTTGATCCAAAACGCTTAAAAAAACTATTATCCTTAGGCTCTTTTCTAATGGTATATACGACATCGTTCCCCTGTTCAAATGCATTAAGCAATTCTGGGATTAGTTCTGGTGGATGCTGTAAATCCGAATCCATCATAATTACTGCATCACTATTACAATGATCAATTCCAGCAACTAGTGACATTTGATGGCCAAAACGATTACTAAGAGAGATAATTTGAATTCTTTTATCTTCTTCTGAAAACTTTTTGAGAATTTTCATAGTATCATCAGAACTGCGGTCGACAACGTATAGTATGCGCCATTGATAACGATTTTCAATGGTGCTCAAAGTTGAATATAAAGCACCATGAAACAGTTGGATAACTTCTTGCTCATTATAAACTGGGCATACAATTTGTAAACTTGGTAATTGATTACCCATAATCACGATACTCCTAGCATTTTTTTTACAGACACCTTCCAGGGGATAAATTCAAACCTGCCTAATAATCCTAGAAGTTTGCTATTATCTCCAAAATGAGTTTTTACATCAGCCTGAACAAGTCTTTTCCCTTCAACTTGTATTGAAATATCAACACCAGTTAAATTAATCATATAATCAACTACTTCTCTAAGACTTGTTGGCTTGCCTGAACAAATATTAATAACTTGACTATTAGCCTCATCAAGATTGACCAGCTTCCAGCATATCTCCACAACATCGGATACATCTATAAAATCACGGCTAATATCAATATTTCCAGTATACAAAACACCTTTATCTCCTTTTGTAGATATCTCATTAATCTGTTTTGCAAAGCTACCTATAGCCATTTTCTCTGACATGTGTTTACCTAAAATAGTAAACGGCCTAATAATAACAATTTGACCATTTAACTTTCCCCAAGTAGCTGCATAGTGAGTTTGCGCCAATTTTCCAATGCCATAACAAGCATAAGGTTTACAATTAAAACTCTCCGAAAGAGGGGAATCAATATCTTTAACCATTCCATATTCTGATGCCGAGCCAAAAAATAAACATTTGGTTTTTTCACTAAATCCAGAAGCACTAAGCGCATCAAGAAGATTAAGTCCAAAACAAGTGTTAATGTTAAAAGACTCTAAACAGCTATTAGATTGAGAGTTACCAGCAAGATGAAATAAATAATCAGGTTTAGCTTCTAAAATAATATTTACTAAATCATTTTTACTCCACTTTTTAGGGAGTGTATAATTTTTAACATTACTTACTTTACTTCTACCAAGTGAGGAAACATTAAATTTCCTTTTCAAAAAGAAATTAACTAAATATTGCCCAACAAAACCACTTGCACCAGTTATTAAAATATTCACTTTATTTTTTCTTAATAAAGTGTGATTTATTTTTTTCAAAAAGATCGACTGCCAACTGATAGTCGTCAACACGACCAATATCAAGCCAATCACATTCTTCACGATAACAGGTTACCAACTCTCCTTTTGACTTAAGCTGTATCATTAGATCTGGTATATCTAAATACTTACCAACCTTAACAATTTCAGAAATAGATTTTTTATTAAGAACGTTAACACCCATACTCACATCGTAGTCATATGACGGTTTTTCTGCATAACCAATTAGATGATTATTTTCATCATAATTAACAACACCAAAATCTATTTTAACAGTTCTTCTGTGTAGGGCAATTGTTGCTGCTGATTTTGATTGCAAGTGATTATCAAACAAACCTCTATAATTAAGTGTAGTGAGTAAATCACCATTCATTACAAGAAAATTATCTTCGAGCCTATCTAAAACCAATGCAAGTGGACCGGCAGTGCCTAACGGCTCATCTTCAAAAGAATATGTAATATCTAATCCATAGCGTGCACCATCTTGAAAGAAAGATTCAAATAAATGATGCATATAACCTACTGCCAAAATTACAGAATCAAAGCCAGCTAATTTTAGCTGTCTTAACACAATCTCCATTATTGGCATATCACCAATAGGCATTAAAGGTTTTGGTAAAACTGTTGTGTATGGTCGGAGACGTGTACCCTTTCCTCCTGCTAATATTACTGCTTGCATTTACTCATATCCTATAAAAAATTATGAAACCTTCAAGAAAGTATTATAAATTACTTTCACTTCAATCAACGTCTGAAAAAGTTAATTTTAAGATGTCATCTTTGTGCAATACTTTAGTTATTCTTATTTTTCTTTCAATTTTATCTGATACATATCGCATTCCTATAGCCTTTTCCAACCAAAAAATATGTGAATTATCTCTTTTGACAATATTGCTTATAATGATTAAGTCTTGGTTGATCTTGATATTTTTTTGATTTATCTCATCCGCAACATTGTCCCAAAACTGTAACTCCTCTTTTAGTCCGAAATAATAGCCATATTGAATGAGCGGGAAAATAGTTACAATAGAAATTAATAAAGATTTGCTAATAATATTAAATATGGACTTCGAAAATATATGTGCTACAGATCTAAGAAGTCCATACAAAAAAATACCCAACCCTATTGATGGCAACATTAAAGTATATGGTGGAATGTGTACTTTATCATAAAGAAAAAATGGGGCCAATGTACCAAGGGCCCATAAAAATCCAACAACAATATAAGCAAAAGGACTTATACTTGTTGAGATTATGAATGACTGCGGAATAAAAAGAACTAGTGCACCTAGAAATATAATGACCATCATCACAAAATAACCCAAGTACCCTAAAGATATCAGCTTATGCAAGGAATAATTTACATTTAATGCCAGAAAATTAACACCACCTTTTAACCTATTAAAAAAATACTCTATTTTCATTAAGTTAGCCGCCTCTACTACTTCTTTTAATTGGGTATTTTTATTATTAACCACTGCACGAGACTTGCTATGTTTAATTATTGGAGGATTATTCAGCTCTTGAGTTATAGAGTCAGACATATTGATCGACTTAAGTGTGACCACCTTAGGATTTCCTTCTGATAAAAAATAAGTCACTAAAAATAACGTAGATACGACACTTAGAGCAATTAATGAAAATATAGTTTTACATAGTGTTTTATATGTGCTTTTATTGTAATTTATTAAAAAAATAATAACACCTAAAGCGGCAGCTAAGCCTAGCACTTGCTCGTAAGTCAATAGCAGCAGCAACCAAATCATTAGATAAAAAATAAGTTTAAGCCGCGATTCAGATCCTGACAAAATTGCAATATTTTTAATAACAAAAAAAGAGGCTAATATCGCAATAACCATATATAAACTAGATATTTGCCAATATGCCACCGAGTTAAATGGGAAAAATAGAAAAAATAGTGCTATAAAAATACTAGCCAAAAAATCTTTTGTTAAAAAATATACTTGGCGGAATAAAATAAATGATGTAAATATATATATCAATTGATAGAGTAAGTAGAGTAAAAAACTATTTTCAGGCAATATGGCATAATATGAATAGAATATGCTTATACCAATGGGTCGATACACGGCTCCATATTCATTTAACCAATTTTGAATCGATCCACTAAATCCTAATGAGTTGATAGACTTATATGAATTTAAATCATCACCATAGAATGTAAGGCTACCAAATAAAAATAGCGGCATTAATATTATCAATCCTGTGAAAAATATCCATATATATGGATTAATTGATAATTTACCTAATTTACTCTGTAAGTTCATTTTTACTCAAATATTGCTCATAACGATTTATAAATAATTTAATATCTATTGGGTAAGAAAAGTTACAGCCTCTATACCTCCAAAACCAAGGGTCTAATTTTATTGCACTCCTTAAATGCATAAAAGTTTTAATAAAATTAAAATATCTAATATCATCTTTAGCGCTACGAATTAGGTGTTTCGCTTGAATTTTTCTCTGAAAGTTCATATCATCAAACCAATGATTATATATACATTTTACTTCTTTCCAATGTTGCTCATTCAGCTGAAGTATTCCAGTTGTATTATTTTGTATTTGGTAATAATTAATTAACCCTATAATTCCATAGCGCATTTGTAATGCATTAGTGTCACTCTTTCCCCACGAATTCTCATAACTTCTCAATTGAATTAACGACTCGTTAATTCCAAAAAAATATACGCCTGATGATAAAAGGCTTAAATAAAAATTATAATCAATCGATTTTTCACAACGTGTATTGTAGCCACCAGCATTAACAGCAGCCTCTCTTCTATACATAACAGAAGAGTGTGGAAATGGGTTTAAATTCAACAAACACTCTACTAATTCACTGTGTGATTCTGGGAAGTTAGTTGAGCCAATTTTTCTCTGATGAATATCGACCAATTCTGCATTACCACATACCAAAGAATATCTAGGGTTGTTATCAAGAAAGTACACCTGCTTCGACAACCTAGTTTGCATACAAATATCATCGGCATCAAGTATAGCAATATATTCTCCTTTTGATTTTTTTAGACCATAATTTAACGCAGCAGCACGGCCAATACGACCAGGCTTAAATAGCTGAAGCCTCTTATCATTGACTGCATTAGCAATATCATAAGATCCGTCCACACTACCATCATCAACCAATACAATTTCAAAATTTTCAAAATTTGAATTAATAATACTCATTATGGAATCCATTAGAGTGCCAGATGAATTGTAAAATGTTGTAATAATACTTACTTTAGGCATGATTATTTTAATTCTATTATTTCAACCTGAATCGTACATTGATAAGGTGTAGTGTGATCTGAATTAGACCAAAACCAAACAATTCTTTTTGAATTTTCTTTCTTGCCATAATTTGGGAAAAAGTCACTTTTTTCTATATATAAATTTTTTACCTTTGAAAAAGTGATACTACACTGATAGTTGCTAAATAATAATCGAATAGATTGAGAATTAACCTTCTCAGCAATTGTATCCGGATGTATATTAAAAATACCTTTTACTGTTTTAGAAAAATTTATCCTATCAGAAATAATAATATGACTCTCACTATCTATTTTAATTTTTCTTGTCCACTCCTGTTTATTTGGACGCACTACTTTCCAAATTGGTGAATTATTGTCATCTATATAAAAATTTGTATGTTTTACTGATTCAGCACTAAGAATAGATGCAACCCCCTGGCCAGAAAATAAAACATCTTGCGAATCGATAAGCAATGCGCCATGTGACTCTGATTTCGTACCATAATCTTTACCATTGTTCGAATCATAACTAAAACGACCTACATCAATAAAAATTGGATACCCTGCATGATAAAGACAAAAACTACCATAATCATTATGCCCATGACCAGAAGGATATTGACGTCTATCTGGGTGAGTATAAGCAACGATTGACCAGCCACTCTTATTGATCAATACCCATCCATTATTTTCATTAGTTAAATCATCAGTGTCATAATGGGTGGAAATACCCCACAATGCATTCCAGTTTGCATTCAAACGATCTGAAATCGGACTAAACCAAACAAAGGGGGTATCAGGTGAAACATCTCCAATACGTGGCATATGGTCAAGACTAGACAAGTCTTTTGGTATTGTATTTTGACACGCCTCAAGCATCGATCTCGCAAACCCTCCAATCCATATATAAAACCTAGAATCATTATATTCGCTCGCTATCCTATGCACCTCTAATATACTTCTCGTTAATAGTAATTGATAATGAAATGAAGATTCTAATAAATAGCCTTTTTCACTTACAATATTTGGCAGGTGAAGTGTGAATAATTCACGGCCTAAATCAGAAACATTCATATTATTAAGAAAAAAACCTGAAATATAGAGAGCCCTAGCGTTATTTATTATGTGGTTATTAATAACACCACTTGCAGGATATTCCAGTGTTTTCGATAAAAATAAAGCATGCTCTTGTATTGAATGTAAAAGTTTTTTTCTGAAAATTGGCAGCTGGTTTTTAGAATCGGCAATCTGCCATAATACAATCCAATTACAAAGTCTTTCTGAAACATTATACGGATGCCATGCAACTCCGTTATACACACCTTCAAAATTATCAAGCCAACTATTAATTGAATTAAACATGATTCTCATCTCACCTTCACTTATTCCAGATGACACCCCCTCAACTAGCCAATGAAAGCGATGGCTAGAATGAATAATTTCTATATCTATATCATCAGTGCTATTTTTACTCCAAAATGTATGAATCTGATCAACGTTTATTATAGATCCGGCACAATTTATTTCAAATTTAGACTTATCTTTATCTTTAATATTTACATTAAAAAAACTCCATATTTTTGGAATATCAATACAATTTTCAGGCTTTATTAGTTTGCATTTATTAAAAATTAAATCTGGATAATATAGCTTACTATACACCCCATACCTGTGTATTCTATACCTTATACGTACAGGCCTTATTAAAATCAAATTAATAAAATTAATCCAAAATTTGGGGCGCCATAATATGTAGTGGATAATTTTAAAAACCAACTGATTTCCCTCTATTTTATTTTTTCATTTTATTATTCTAAAAAACTATAAAAAATCATCTTGTGGAAATTTTATTTGTTTCTTACAGCAAACCAATCGTTGATAACCATGATGTAAAGTTTGTGTTTTCACCAAACGCCTAACCTGAGACACTAAATAAATTGGACCAATTGCTCCAACGTAAAGCAGCCAAATAAGGCGATAATCTATAAAATGGTAGTCAAACACATATAACAGAAGATCTATGATTGCAACTATTAACAATATCAATGGAGCCCAGTGATCTTGCAAGGGTGCTAGCATTAAAAATCGGAATCGTCGGTAGACCCAAGACCTATCCCTTGAGTCACTACAGGAGGAGGTATGTGACATCTCTCCTTCTTTACAAATAGCTGTTGAATTACTCTTAATATCCCGTAAGCGCGTCCAACATATAACAGTCCAGCCTGAATTTTGAATACTTTTATCTAAAATTGGCATAACAACCGCAAGAAGCCCAATTAAAATAAGTATTGTGGAGTTCAATAGATCAATACTTGCGATAAACAACCCAAACATTAACGCTGTAGAGGATATAAAATGCATATACCAATCTAAAAAATGTCCACACATTCCACCTTGTTTTCTATATCTTGCAACCTCTCCATCACTCATGTCTAGTATTGCAAATAAGTGAAAACAAACCGCGCCAAGAAGTACAAGCCATTTATTGTCAGATCCGAGCAACAGTCCACCTGCAATAGCGACAATACCTGAAAAAACTGTAACCTGATTAGCCGACATGTGTAACTTTAAACAAGCCCACGTAAAATAAATAGAAATTTTATAATATATAACTGATAAAAAATCATTGTAGACGGAAGGTCTTGTCGATTGGCAAAGCTCTCTTAAATTTTTAATTGTTTCCATAATTTTAAAGTTTATAATTGAATTTTTTGCATAAAATGATCGACCCTATTTCTTACTTCAGTCACATCAGGATGGAAATCAATTTCCGCCCATTCATCTTGAGACACTTCACAAAAATTAACTGGGACACCACTATCCATAATTTTCTGTAATACTATTAAATAGAAGAATTGATGATTATCTTGGCTTTGAAGCATTACATCTACAGTGTCTCTTAATATTTTTTGACCTAATATACTGTACTTAATAATACCTACCGATTCACCATTAGCAAGATCTCTGTCTACTTCTTTACTAACCTCAATAACTTTATTTTTTGTTGTTATTATCATCATATCATCTGCATCATATTCTTCCTTTCTATCAATAGTCATGACTATATCTCCTGTTGAGTTAAGAAGGTTTTTTATTAAACTAGAGGTGAATATGTCATCGCCATTAATTGAGATAAATGGCTCATGAATAACTAAAGTAGCTAGCCACAATGAAATTATATTATTTGATGTTTCATAGAAAGGATTATGCAAAACCTCAACCTCCATACCATTTAAATTATGTCCGTTTATTTTTGCCTGAACTTGCTCAATACGATAACCAGCTACAATATAAACTTTGGTTATACCACATTCTTGCAGCACATCAAGCTGCCTTTCAAGTATTGTTTTTCCTCTACCAATATCAATTAAACATTTAGGGGTGTTGGCGGTAAGGGGGTACATACGTGTACCCTTACCAGCAGAAAGTAATACAGCAATCAAAATATTCTCCTTATTTTATTGTGTTTAAAAAAACATCACGATTGTGATGTATGGTATTTTTTTTAGTATAAAAAATAATTTTTGTCATGAAAGCCATAAGAGCCATTGCTGGAATTAACTGATAAAAAATATCATAAAAAATATAGCCAGTTCCAGCGCGGTATGTGTAATATGATCGAACTGCAATAAACACATAAATTACATTGGGCCAAAAGAGGTGGCTTTTTTTTCTATACCAATTATGTAATAAGCCCAAAAGTATGCCTGTTATCAAACCCCGGACTAATAGCTCAAAAATTCCATAGCCAATTACTCCTTGGGAAATAACTCCAAACATCATTCCCACTCCAGTGCCACGCAAACCAATAACCTCTAAATACCATTGCGGTCCATCCCATTTGAATGAAGATAAAAATTGACTTGGTATTGAAAGAACTATGTCTATATATCTAACATATAGGGGAACTTCGGGCAATATGCCCATTTCACGTCTTATATGTAGATCGTACGCTGTTCCAAATAATGAAGTAAATTCATTTGATCCTGACCATAATGAATAACCTTGTACCGATAAGATTAAATTTGTTTTAACATATCCCCACATAATAAAGGCTGCCAATAGCACTGAAAACAACACAAATGCAAACTTAAAAGAAAATTCCCGTACGTTTTTATGATAAAACATTAAAAATGCAATAAATAAAAGTATAAAATGAGTCCTTCCTGATTCTTGCATTAATACTAGAATTAAATTATAAAATATAAATACTAGGCCTAAATACCTCCATTGAGGCTTATGCCATCTTAACGTGATCACATAAAATAACGCAACAACAATAACAAATTTAACTGATGCTAAATTATGGGCAATTTGCTGGGCAATATATGCACTTGATATTCCACTAAGACTGGAAAACTTAAACCATATTAAGATCAAGATGTAAAGGGTAAAAAGAGAAAAAATTATTTTTTTACTTACCTTTGAAGGGGGTAAGGGGGCTTTATGCAAAAATATTAATCTTGAGCTCTTCATTATTGTCAAAAAACCAACAATCATTGCAAATATATAGGATAAATGAAATAAAGAAAATGACGCCATATCTGATGATGTTACTTTATATGATCGCATGCGCTGATCACTAATAGCAGTCCACTGAAAATCAGACATCCAATATGAAAACACTGGATAAACACTATAAATAATCGTAATAAAAATTAAAATAAACCCAATATTAAATAAAGGAAGTTTTAACTCATCAAGAGTTAATCGCCATAAGAGCGTGATACCCATTACAAAAAAACAAAAGATAGATAAGATAACCTGGCGTTCGCCATCATCATCTTTCAACAGCCATAAAATTAGAAATGTTAGTATTGTGAGCGTGGCCCATGCAATACCAAATCTATTTATTCGTTTTTTTGTTAAAATTTGGCTCAAAATAATAGTTTATATTGACTCATTATAAACTCTCAGACATTTTTTCAGAAGTTGGCACTTTATACTTCGTATTTTCCAACTTTAAAAAGGCTAAAATTAGCTTTTACAAATTCCACACACTCATTCAATCCATCATTAAGGGAAACTTGAGGCTCCCATCCCATTAATTCTTTTGCCAATGAATTGTCACAAATTAATTCAAACACTTCGCTATCCTTTGGTCGAACTCGCTGCTCATCAGTGATAATTGGCTTAGTAATTGATGTAAGAAGCATTAATTTTTCCACTAAACAGCCAATAGTTGTGCCTTTGCCATGACCGATATTAATCGTCTGCCCCAAAGTGTTTGGTGAAATAGCTGCGGCAACAAAACCTCTTACTGTATCTTCTACAAAATTAAAGTCTCGAATTGGTTTTAAATCACCAAGATATATTTCACTCTTAGTTAATAATTGAGTAATGATTGTTGGAATCACTGCACGGGCAGATTGACGAGGACCGTAGGTATTAAATGGCCTTAATGTGACCACCGGAGTATTAAAAGATCTGCAATAACTCTCTACTAATTTATCAGCGGCAATTTTCGTAGCAGAATAAGGCGACTGCCCTTGCATTGGATGTTTTTCGTCTATAGGAGTATATATAGCAGTACCATACGTTTCAGATGTTGATGTATGTATCATACGTCCAACATCAAATTTTCTTACAGCTTCTAATACGTTTACAGTGCCCTCTATATTAGTATGTACATAGCTTAGTGGCGCCTCATAAGAATAAGGTATGCCTATTAATGCTGCCAAATGGAAAACGATATCCTTGCCTTTAATATGGCGATCTATAAAACCTGAGTCTTCAATATTCCCTCTAATAATTTTTAAAGATGATTTCTCATTTTCAGGAAGAAACTCAAGGTTACCCCAATCACTTCGAGAATTGTAATGTAGCATAGCTGTAACATCAGCACCCAGCCTAAGTAAATGAGAACATAAATGGCTTCCAATAAATCCACCTGCACCCGTTACAATTACTTTTTTATTTTTTATTTCATTCATAAATTTAAATATCCGGCTAACTTTTAAAGTTTTGATTATTTTTAAGTTTGTGTGATTATATCCGACTTAAAAATATCATCTACATTTATTAAACAACAACATCATATGTTTGCATCCACTCTTCAATATTTAACATCATCCACACATGTAGCCCTGCGTTATCATCGTTACTATTATTATTTAAAATGTCAATAACTGTTTTTCTATTAAAAATTTCACGAGTGCGTGCATCAGATGCTAATAGCCTTTCTTTTGAGTAATTCAGCAATGGACCTGATAGCCACTCACTTAATGGGACCGGAAATCCTACTTTTTTTCTTGAAATGATACTACTTGGTAATTTTGATCCATACTGCTTACGTAACAAATACTTAGTAATATCGTATTTCTCACTAATTTGACTACTATTTAAATTTTCTGCTTGTTTGTATTTTTCTTCATTAATCCACTTCATCTTACAATGGAGTGGCAACTTATTTACATATTCAATTAGACGATGATCAACAAAAGGAACTCTACCTTCGACAGAGGCAGACATTGTTGCACTATCCAATCGACCCAATAAACCTTGAAGATGGACCTTTTGAAAGATCCACATGTATTTTTCATGTAGATCTAAGCCATCAAGCTTACTCCACTTATTTATAAAAAAATTATAGTTATGAGGGTCGTCACCCAGGGATGACATTACATCCTTCCTAAAAAGTTTATCTTTAACATTAGTATCCAGATAAGAGTATTGACTCAAAAAATGTTCAACCTCGCTACTCCACTCTAAATTTTTATATTTTTTTAATAAGTTATCACGAAGTTCGGTAGGTAATTTTTCTACACCATAGTTTTGTACACGCTGATAATCATATGCAGAACGAAAAATTCGGCCATATCCACCAAATAATTCATCTGCACCTTCTCCAGATAAAACAACGGTAATATCTTTTTTAAGTAGCTTTGACAACTCATGAAGGGCTATTTCATTTGGAACGGACAAGGGCGCATCCTTTATTCTTATCATTGTCTGAAGTGAACTCAGATATTCTTCTGTATTGAGTAGAATTTCTTTATGGTCAGTTTTACAATGTCGGGACACTTCATCAGCATACTTAAATTCATTATAGCCCTCCTCCTGAAAGCCAATTGTAAAGGTTTTAATTGGCTGAGCATGTTGCCTGGCCATCTCCCAAACAAGAATACTTGAATCAAGCCCACCACTAAGAAATGACCCTACAGGAACATCGGAAATCATACGATAATTAACGGCAGACTCAAGTATTTTTTTTATTTCTTGCCCAGCTAATTTTTCAGATATATCAGCTTTATCTGTCTCGACTGGAAGATCCCAATAACGAACAGTTTTTATCTCACTGCCGCAGATAATTTTATGAGTTCCAGCCTCTACAGAATGTACACCTTTAAAAAAACTATCTCCACCAAGTACATATCTATAACTAAAGTAATCAGAAACCGCTTGCATATTAAGTCTACGACATTCAGGAGCCTGTTCAACTATCACCTTTGGCTCAGAGCCAAAAATCCAAGTTCCATTTTTACTATAAAAGTAAAGTGGTTTGATTCCTAACCTATCTCTAGATAAAATCAACTGATCATTTTTCTCATCCCATAAAGCAATTGCCCACATTCCAATGAAGCGTTCAAAACATGAAAGTCCCCAGACTCTATATGCAGCAAGAATGACCTCAGTATCCGTATCCGTTCTAAACTCTACACCATGCTTTTCTAATGTCACTTTTAATTCTTTATAATTGTATATTTCCCCATTAAATACAATCCATAAAGAGTTATCATTAGTTGCCATTGGCTGAGAACCTGCGTCCGACAGATCGATAACACTTAATCTTGTATGAGCCAACATTACATTTTTTTTCGTAGATATTTGACAAACTTTTATCCCATTTGCATCAGGGCCACGATGATGAAGCTGCTTCACCATTTTTTTACCAATTGCATATAATTCGTCAATTGACTTTGATGTATTATAAATTCCAGCTATACCGCACATTCATTAAATCCTTTTAGCTAAATTAGTCACCAAGCGCCTGAGCACTTACTAACGTGGAAAACATTCCTGGCTGATCTTTTAAAGTGCTGTAACTACCTTCTTGAATAACACAGCCATCTTCAAGAACATAAATCTTACTTGCTTTTCGAATTGTGGAAAGACGATGAGCCACCACCACAATCGTATAGTTTTTCGCAACTGCCTGAATCGCTTTTTGGAATTGTAATTCCGATTCGCTATCGAGGGCACTAGTAGCTTCGTCAAGAATCAATAATTCTGGCTTTCGTATTAGAGCTCTGGCTATAGACAGTCGCTGCCTTTGTCCACCAGATAACTTTACACCTGATTCACCTACCTGAGTTCCAAGCCCTTCTTGAAGATTTTTCACATAACTATCAATTTGTGCAGTCTTCAGACAATCCCAAATAAATGACTCATTAATCTTATCATCCAAGCCAAAGCAAATATTTTCTCGAATAGAGCCCACGAAAAAAATACTATCCTGTGAGACGAAACCTATTTTACTACGAAAAGAATTTTTATTTATTTCTTGAAGATCGATACCATCTATAAGCACCCTTCCTTTAGATGGTTGAGTTAACCCCATTAATAAATCTAATGCAGTTGATTTACCACTACCACTCTTCCCAACTAGAGCAACAAAATCATGTGCTTTCACTACTAATGAAATATTATTCAGGGCGTCATTTTCTTCATTTGGATATCGATAAGACACTCTTTCAAAACTTATTTCATTTTTAATTCCATTAAAATATTGTTCATTCTCAGGGGGTATCTCTGCCGCAGATTCGGCGTCTAAAATCATTTTATCAAAAATATCTAACGACGGTCTGTGTGATGTATAGCTATGATATTGTCCTTGTAATGATGAAACTTTTGGAGCAAGCCGCATTACTATAAACATAAAAACTAATAATACAGAAACCGGTACGTCAATTACCTCTACGGCTAAATAAAGAATCCCAACCATTGCAATACTAATTATCATTTGTATTTCAAATTTCATTACTGAAGAGCTAATAGTAATTTTTCGACTAGCATTACAACTATTTGAGTTAGAACCTTCTAAACTTTTCATTGCATTTTTTGCTATTCCAGTTGCTTTAAGTAATTTCGCACCTCTAACAAACTCTACAAACTGCCTACTGTACAAATTATTAGCATCAACACTTTCCTTACCAATAGATCGAACTCTATTTATGAGACGTTTTGATGTAAAAAAAGTAATTACGAGAGTAAAAAAAGCAATCAGAAACATTTGCCACGACAACATTAATGCAAAAATACCATACACTAATAATTGCACAGCAATTGCTAACATCATCATTAAAGCCAGCAAACCTTCTGCCCCACGATCTGACTCATGAATTATAACATTCGATATACTGCCTGAAGTTTGTTTAGCTAAATACTCCCAATAAGAAGAAAAAACCGCCTTATTAGCGCGTTCTCTTATCTGTTGTAGATATTTAAATCTTGCCGCAAATAATGCTCTCTCTTGTAAGTGAACCATCAAATAAGAAAGCAACATAACAGCTAATGTAAAGAGTAGCATTACTCCGAAACTCGGAGTAATACCTATCATCAGCATTGCATCTGGTAAAAAATTAAATGGCGCAGGAAGTTGACCTTCTGAAAACTCGCCCGTCAGAGAGGAAAGAACGGGGACAAGTGCTGATATTCCAACTCCTTCAGCAAGACCTGTTAAAAGAATTAGAAACAAAATAACTAATGCATTTGGAATGCGCTTAATTAACTGGTAAGCATTATAAAATTTAACCGTTAGTATATTTTTCATAGATAAAACCAACAACCTCATCATTATAAAATAATGTATATTTAATTAAGCGGTATACGTTGCGCGCCTATATATCGTTCATAAGAAAAATTATACTATACGGCAGTAACTACAGATTCATTTCATTCGTTAAAATATATTTTTTAACTTCGCCAATTTCACTAACAGTCGAATTATATGAAAGATAATTTTGCTGGAAATCAGTATCAAAATTACTATCTAACGTACCATCATAAAAAGATTCAAGAACATACCTTAATTCTTCTTTATCGTGAACCACATAAACTCGTTTATTTAAATCATCAAAATATTTCAGGTTAACGGGAAAGTGTTTTGGAATAAAAACAACGATCGGTACATTTAGATAAAATGAACGAGATAATACACGGCTAGATAACATATCTAGTACTATTAAACCATAACCCCCTAAGATACGTTCTATTGAGCCACCGGCAAGTACAGTTATATTTTTTGGTTCATTTATTTTACGTTTAAGGATATTAAAAAAACTGAAACCTATATCCCATTCTGCTGGATGCACTTTAATATCAAGTGGCATCTCCATTTCAGAACATAACGTTACTAAATATTCTGAAAACTCATACCTCTCATAATCGCTACACATCTTCCTTGTTTCTTTAAAGCTATAATGTGCGGGAGCACCAGCGCTAAACAGGATCTTTTTGCTATTGTTCGATTCGTGTTTGGTAGGTTTATCTAGCACACCAGCCACAATTGGCGTCACATTGTATATTTTTTCAAAGCCTTCTTTCTCACTTTGGTTGTGTACAAAATGCATTCTAACAATTGCCGGATTTTTTTCCGCGTATTCATCAAGTATGCTTGGCAATAAAAACTGATTTTCAATACCTCCGTGTTTAAATGTATACACAGGTATGAATAATTTATTAGCAACACGAGCTACTGTTTCCTCAATAGCATTCTGAATACCTATTGAATAAAAAACCCCTTTTGGTTTATCAGTTGATATTCGCTCATATGTTTTTTTTTCTAGTTCAGGTAATCGTAAAGCTATAGACTGAATATAATTAAAAATAAACTTTATCAACCAGTCTGAGTACCTAGGTAACCAAGTATTAATAAACTTCTCACTCACACTTACAAGCTCACTAGTGAACTCAGTATTTTTAGTTTCATGAAACTCATCCGTGGAGTTTACTAAAGACGGTAGAATATAATTAAAATTCTTATCTTTCCAATTAGACTTAAGAATATCAACGTCGTACCCTCCTTGAGCCACCCAGTACTGCTCAGATTCAGTTTTTTGATTAAAAGAAAAACCCCTAACAAAACTTACACCTCGACGCAAAATTATCTCTGGTAATCGTCTTAAAAAATGACTAAATGGAGCGCCTAGAAAGCCACGTTGCTTTTGAATTTTTTCACTAGCATAGTGTATATTTACATCAGGAACGCCAGCTTTCAAGAAACTCAACAAATGATTAATACCAACACCAAAAAATGGAAAGTGAAGCGTTGAAAAGCTTACCATTGGAGGAGGTAAATTTTCAATTTTTATTGGTGCTATCATTTGAATATTCACGTATTTGTCAGTAACCCTATCTAAAATAGAGTGTATATATCGTAAATCAGATAACCGATGTAAAAACCAAAAGCCATTTGATGAAAAAGCACGTTTTATCTTAATATTTTTTTCGCATAGACGATCACACTGCTCTAACCATAATCGAAGAGCAGAAGCAAAGTCATTTGTATCTTTATAGCTGTCTTCAGGAGAAAAACAATCTTCTAATGTTTCATAGTTTATTTTATTTTGATCTAGTATTGCCATTGTGGGTAACGAAAGAGCAAGCACATCTGAAGAGTCAAAATCAACACAACTATTTTCAGGGAGGGTTTCACCACTAATTATAATAAGACTATTTGAATATTTTTTCTTTTTGTTATCGTTAGCAGTATCGTTCAACTTTGACCTACCAACTTAACTTCACCACTTGCAAATAAATGATGACGTAATTCAACAGGAGGGACATTAAAAAGCATATCTATTATAGATAAATTTTCTTCAAATGTTCCCCAAAGCTGATTGTAAGGTAAAGTTGTATATTCATGATAATAAGGGACTATGCCAGCCGCTTTAAAATATTCAGTATCAACGTATTCTGCACCCAGCCCGCCAAATATAAATTGATCTGCATTTAAGGTTTTGCATATATCGATTATCAGATCTTGTTTTTTACCTTCTAAGTCCATCTCACTCATCATAATGAGAGGCGTATCAATTTGAAATTGTGCCAGCAAATAATTTAAAATAGTTTGATTCAGTAATGTCAAATTATCCCAGTCTTGAGTAAATATACTTTCAAAAAAAACCTTATGATCCTTATAATATAATGCTTTAGAATAGCTCTGCTGAATTGTTTTCCACTGCTTTTTTAACCAATTTGAGTGTTTCGCAATTTTAATATCAGAAATGGTTCCTGACATATGTCCTTTTTGACTTACAGGTACAGTTAGCCAAACGCTACCTGATGGACTTTTTATTCTGTTTCGGTTTGTAAAGCTATTTTTTTCAAATTGCACATTGTCTAATATAACAAACACATCACTTATAGCGATTCTATGCAGGTATCCAGCCCATGGTAAGTATGCAGGCTGATGGGCACTAATAATCATTTAATCTAAAATCCAACGTAATATACAAAATGCTTCTGCATACTCAGCACCTATCACAGTTCCCCAGCGCTGAGAGATGATCTCTAGCGCTTGCGTTGAACGTGGGTGGGGATACTCTCTGCATTCTTGTTTATATGCTTTGAGTGCATTTTTTTTTGCTTCTATATCATCACTTGTTAAAGGAATATATAACTGCGGCAAAAATGCTAAGCTTGGTTCTGGTATTTGGTATTCAGTTGAAGACGGTGTCTCAAACGTTAAAACCATTAACGGT